>JAAUYD010269518.1_pt1 | contig 15307 bp, 11 predicted proteins | sample 7278101 | NCBI WGS metagenome assembly JAAUYD01 (sample SAMN14350128, study PRJNA611818) | marine sediment metagenome | isolation source: surface marine sediment (0.6m) | place: French Polynesia: Moorea | collected 2018-08 | reverse complement strand
AATACCTGAATCTCACATTGAAAGGAAATCCACTCTTCAGTTTCTTTTATAGCAATTGCTGTTTCTTCATCCTATTCTCAATAAGACTCTTTTGTTGCGGTGAGCAGTAACGATTTATGTCCTAATTTGTAATAAACAAAGACCCCAGAGCGATCATTAACTAACTGTAATAAATCCTTGTCAGAGCTAACGATAATTGTTGATAAATTCTGATGACTATGATTCTGCTGAACGATTGTGTGAATAATATCCTCCGTTTCATATCGAGGTTGGCTAAAACAAGCCACTTGTTTATCGGACAGAATCCATTTTAAATTTCTCAAATCAATTTGGAAATCTTCATATTGGGGAATTGGTTTTCGATGCGCCTTGTATGGGGGGTATAGCTCATGGCGAAAAGTTGGTTGTCCTGAATCAAAGGCAATAGCCAAGTGAGTGGGAGCATGATCTCGGATTAATTTCTTAAGTGAGTGTAGAAAACCCGAACAAATGGTAATAGGAACTCCTTCAGAATTAACTAATAATCCTGTCGGGCTAATTTGCCGAGCCAAAAAACAACGGTAAGCTAAATTATCCCCATCAGTTAGTAAGAGTTTTGGCATTAAATCAACTAATCTTGTCCCAAGTGCCATTATTATCCACTAGATAAACATATTGTCACTCTTAAGGAAGGGAATAGTTAGCTCAAATTACGATAACAAGTGTAAAAATTGATCTGGGCATAGACTATACCTCATCTGGGTATAGTAAAGGTCTTGCCAGCTAAAAGCTAGTCACAGCAAAGCTTATCTATACGCTCTATAGCATCTACACCTATTTCAAATAGAACAGCCTAAAAATTCAGTTACAAAAAAAACAACAGCACAATATAAAAAGTTAGGCTCAAATCACAGTTGGGTATAGTAAAGGCTCAAGTCCTAGCTAGACAAGAGATTTATCCTGCTACACCTGATAAAATTACCCCTGCTACACCTGGGTTTTGACCTGGGAGTGTTAGACTTAAATCAGCGATCGCCTTAATCAAAGTAAGAATAGGTAGAACCAAACAGCGATAGGTTTTGCTCATTGATGATTATCATCTAAGTTTTTCTAGTAATCGGTTATTCTACCTAGTTTTTTACTTTTCTGCGATATTAGTTTTTTAGAGAAATGTAAAGTTGCTTGACAAAAAAATTGATTTGTTCAAAACTTGATACAAAAACTACATCTTTACTAGACATTCTTAGATCTAGAGCGCAATATCAGCCTGATAACCAAGCCTATATTTTCCTCCAAAACGGCGAAACCGAATCGGGAACTCTTACCTACAAAGAATTAGACCAACAAGCCAGAGCGATCGCAGCCCAGCTTCAGCAATGGCAAGGAGAACGAGCTTTACTGTTATACCCTTCGGGACTGGAGTTTATTACGGCTTTCTTTGGCTGCTTATATGCTGGAGTAGTGGCAGTTCCCGTTTATCCTCCCAAACGCAATCAGAAGTTATCCCGCTTACTTGCGATCGCCAACGATGCCCAAGCGAAGTTAGCACTGACAACCACATCAATACAGGCTGACATTGATCGCAGATGGCAAGAGGAATCAGAGTTATTAACCCAGTTGAAGTGGTTCGCTACAGATACCATTGAAGCTAATCTAAGAGAGTTTGTTCCTCGATCAGTGACACCAGAAAGTTTGGCGTTTTTACAATACACTTCTGGTTCTACAGGAACACCTAAAGGGGTGATGGTGACTCATGGCAATATCATCCACAACCAGAAGTTGATTCAGCAGGCTTTTGGTCATAGTGATAAGAGTATCGGTGTTGGTTGGTTACCTTTGTTTCATGATATGGGATTGATTGGTCATGTTTTGCAACCTATTTACGTAGGATTTCCCAGTATTCTAATGCCGCCATTAGCATTTATGATGAAGCCGATTCGTTGGTTAAAAGCGATTTCTAAATATAGGGCGAATACCAGTGGGGGACCAAATTTTGCTTACGATCTATGTGTCAAAAAAGTTCGACCAGAACAATTAGTTAATCTTGACTTGAGCAGTTGGGACTTGGCTTACAGTGGGGCGGAACCAATACGGGCAGAAACTTTAAAGCAATTTGGCACCAAATTTGCTCCCTGTGGTTTTAACTACAGTTCTTTTTATCCTTGCTATGGTATGGCGGAGACTACTCTATTTGCTACGGGTGGAGATAAGAATCAATTGCCAGTGATTCGGGGCGTGAAGGCGGCAGCGCTAGAGCAGAATTCAGTAGTAGAAAGTGAGCTTTCCTGGTCAGGAAGTCGGGCAATAGTAGGATGTGGTGGTCCTTACAGGTTTGGCAAAAAAGTAATTCTGGTTAACCCTGAGTCGCTAACTCGCTGTAAAAAAGGAGAAGTAGGAGAGATTTGGGTATCCGGTAGGAGTATTGCCTCTGGATATTGGAATCGCCCCGAAGCCACACAAGAAACCTTTCAAGCTTATGTGGCGGATACGGGAGAGGGACCTTTTTTGCGGACGGGAGATCTGGGATTTAAGCTTAACGGAGAGCTTTTCGTTACTGGTCGACTCAAGGATGTGATAATTATCCGGGGGCAAAATCATTATCCCCAAGACATCGAACTAACAGCCCAAAAGAGCCATCCATCACTGCGACCTAATTGTGGGGCGGCGTTTACGGTGGAGTTGAATGGTTCAGAAAGACTGGTGATTGTTCAAGAGGTAGAGCGAAGTTACCTGCGGAAACTAGATGTAAATGACGTGGTAGGGAATATCCGTCAAGCGGTGACAGCGGAGCATACTCTACAGGTTGATGCCATTGTCCTAGTCAAAACTGGCAGTATTCCCAAGACTTCCAGCGGTAAGATTCAGCGTCATACCTGTCGGACGGCATTTCTCAATGGCAGTTTGAATATGGTGGGGGATTGGAATCAGAATTCTCTGAGCAAAACAAAGCTTCGGCATTTACAGGTTGATGTTGAATCATTATTAGAGAAATTACAAACTTGCAAATAGGGATGGAATTGAAAGTCACAATATCAAATGAGGAGTATTATTCATGCACTTAGATAGCGCAACAGAGTTTCTTAAAGGTTCAAATAAGAAGCAGAAAATAATAATAACGAATAATTACTTAAAACAACTACAACAGCGTTTTGCCTTGGCCACTGTTTTGATTCCTTTTTTCGGGTTTATTCTGGCAATTGGACTACTTTGGCACTCAGGCATTTGTGCAGTGGAGATAGTGCCGTTAGTAAGTATGTACGTTTTGAGCATTATCGGAATTACTGTCGGTTTTCACCGACACTTCGCACACTGTGCCTTCAGGACTAATCTTGCAGTCCGAATCATCCTTGCCATTCTTGGTTCTATGGCTGCTCAAGGTCCGGTCATTCACTGGGTAAGCAACCATAGACGCCATCATCAGTACAGCGATCAGCAGGGAGATCCTCATTCACCTCACTTTCACAAGGGTGTTCGCGGACTATGGCATGGTCATATCGGCTGGATGCTTAACAGTGAGGTAACAAATGCGACAGTCTTTGCTAAGGACTTACTGCGAGACTCTATCATTGCCAAAGTCAGCCAGTTGTACCTAATTTGGGTAATTCTGGGTCTTGCCATCCCCAGTGTTCTGGCTGGAGTTATTACAGGGACTTGGATGGGTGCTTGGGAGGGGTTTTTGTTGGGGGGGCTTGTCCGAATTTTCTTGGCACATCATGCGACTTGGAGCATCAATTCCATTACCCACCTCTATGGTAACCGTCCATTTGATACCCGTGAGAAGAGTACAAACAATATCTGGTTGGCCATCCCCACAGGTGGAGAAGCTTGGCACAACAATCACCATGCTTTTCCAAATTCAGCCAAGTTTGGGCTGAAATGGTGGCAGGTTGATTCAGGTTATTGGTTCATCCGAACTCTTGAATTGCTTGGCTTAGCTTGGGATGTCAAGGCTCCAACAGCAGGAATGATAGAGGCGAAGAAAGTTGCTGAGGGAAGTTAACTTTTAAGAATTCTGCCATTGGGAAAACGAAAGATAATTGGAAAAGTAAGATATGAAAACACAAGAGTCTGATTTACGAGAACCGCTGAAGTTGGATTGCAGCCTACAGGATAAAGATATTGTTTCAGTTCAAGAAATTCTAAAAGCTGATAGTCGCCCTGTTCCCCCCGTGCTGTTAGAACAATCTCCCAATCAATTAAGTAATGTCAAGATTCCCAATGAAATATTTTTCTCGAAAGATTATCACGATCTTGAGGTGGAAAAGCTGTGGAAAAGGGTATGGCAATATGCTTGTCGAGAAGAAGATCTTCCTAACATTGGTAATTATATTGTTTACGATATTGCTGAATTATCAGTATTAATAGTGCGTACTTCAGCAAAAAAGATACAAGCATTCTACAATAGTTGCCTCCATAGAGGTACTCAATTAGAAATAGAAGATGGAAAAGCTACAAAATGGCAATGCCCGTTTCACGGATGGACGTGGAAACTCGATGGCACATTAGCTCACATACCTTGCCGATGGGATTTTAACTATCTAAATGATGAAAATTTGCGGTTACCCGAAGTGAAAGTAGCTACTTGGCAAGGGTTTGTATTTATAAATTTTACTAATGATTGTGAACCATTAGAGACATATCTAGAGAATATTCCGGCTCATTTTCAACATTTTCCTTTAGAAAATCGTTTTACTTCAGCATATGTTTCCAAAATAATACCTGCGAACTGGAAAGTTTTTCTTGAGGTATTTCTGGAACCATATCATGTATTAGCAACACATCCGCAATTAATCCCTTTTACTGGTGATATTAACTCACAATGTGACATTTACGGTCGTCACAATCGTATGATTACTCTATCAGCTGTTGCTAGCCCCCATCTTAAAAATCAAAAAAATGAACAAGCTATTGCTCAAGCTCTAATGAAATTTCAAGGGGCTAACCCTGCTATGGTGAAACTGGCAGAAGGGATGACGGCACGCGCGTTTGTTGCTGAAGCAGGTAGGAAAAGGATGTACAAGCAATTAGGTGTTGATTGTTCTGCTGTGTCAGATTGTGAAATGATCGATACTATTGCTTATTTTATCTTTCCTAATTTGCTGTCGATGACGGGAATAGGAGTATCCACACAAATGAGGTTCCGACCAAACGGTAACGATCCAAATTCTTCGATTATGGATGTGAGATTATTACAACCGTGTCCTGCTGGCGAACGACCATCTGCTGCAAAAATAAATTGGTTAAAATCAGAGGACAGTTGGATTAAAGCCAAAAAACTATTGGGTATTTTCGCTTTAGCTTTAGAGCAAGATGAATCTATTTCAGCCCGGATTCAAAGAGGACTCAAAACATCAGCAACTAGTATTTCTCTAGCTCAATACCAAGAATCTAGAGTTAATCATTTCCATCATGTCCTTAAAGCTCAATTAGAATAAGGAACTCGATAAAGGTTTAGATAATCAAAAAGCATTAATTTAAAAGAAATTGAATCATGATTTCCAATCAAAAGAAAAAATTATATTAGATACTTCAAAACAAATCCCAAATGGACAATAAATGGTAGGGTTATTCACAATTTTAAACAAGAAGGGGAGGTTTAAACAATGGAAATGCAAACTACTCAATTCAGCGAAAAAATCCAAGCTTGGTTAGTTTCTTATTTAGCAGAATTGTTGGAAATTGAACCTTCGGAGGTAGATGAGACCATTCCTTTTGACCGCTATGGTCTAGACTCCTCAAGCACAATGAGCATGACTGCTGACCTAGAAGAATGGTTGGGCTTCGAATTAGATCCAATGCTGTTTTATGACTATCCAACGATTGAGCGGCTTTCACAGCATTTGGCTCAGGAATCAGAGAGATTGCCAACTAAGTCAGTCGCCAACCAAGAGTAGATGCTTGTTATCCTTAACAGGCAATTTGTTCGAACACCAACATTAGCAAGAGAAAAAATACACACCTCATCGTTAAGCAAGAGAATATTGGATATGGAGCCTATTGCAGTCATTGGTATCGGTTGTCGCTTTCCTGGAGGGGTCAAAGATCCTATTTCTTTTTGGAAACTTCTCCAGAACGGAAAAGATGCTATTACTGAAGTACCTGCTGAACGATGGGATATAGAAAAGCTCTACACCTCGGAGCCTAAAGTCTCTGGAAAGATGAATACTCGTTGGGGAGGATTCCTGGAGCAGATTGATGGCTTTGATGCCAGTTTTTTTCAGATCTCTCCCCGAGAAGCAAACTCTATGGATCCTCAACAGCGATTGGTCTTGGAAGTAGCCTGGGAAGCCCTGGAAAATGCTGCTATTGAACCAACACAGTTGGCAGATAGTCCTACAGGGGTTTTTCTTGGTATTGGTTCTGCCGACTACCATCGATTGGTATATCAGGATCTCACTTCCCTCGATGCTTATTCAGCTACAGGCACATCATTTCCCATTGTTCCTAACCGCTTGTCATATTTTCTCAATCTTCGTGGTCCCAGTATAGCTGTGGATACTGCTTGCTCTGCCTCTCTTGTAGCTGTTCATCTTGCCTGCCAAAGTTTGCTGCGATTTGAATCTCAACTCTGTTTGGTAGGGGGGGTGAATCTCATGCTTACCCCTGAACCGACGATCATCTTTTCCCAAGCTCGGATGATGGCGGCTGACGGTCGCTGCAAGACATTTGATGCTAGTGCTGATGGTTATGTGCGGGGTGAGGGATGCGGGATAGTAGTCCTCAAACGCCTTTCCGATGCCTTTAGGGATGGAGACAATATTCAGGCAATCATCAGAGGCTCAGCGGTTAACCAAGATGGACTGAGCAATGGAATCACAGCACCCAATGGTCCTTCCCAACAGGCGGTTATCCGTCAGGCACTGGAAAATGCTTCGGTGCGGCCAGCACAAATTAGTTATATGGAGGCTCATGGCACTGGAACAGCTCTGGGAGACCCAATAGAGGTTAAATCCCTAAAAGCAGTGCTGATGCAAGACCGTGAGCCGGATCAACCCTGTTGGATTGGTTCAGCCAAAACTAATATCGGCCACTTAGAAGCAGCAGCAGGGATAGCGGGTTTAATTAAAGTCGTTTTGTCTCTTCAAAATAAAGAAATTCCACCCCATCTACACCTAAAACAGTTAAATCCCTATATAAGAATCAAAAATACTCCGATTCAGATTCCCACTGAGTTACAGAAATGGTCAACAGGTGAAGAACCACGGTTAGCAGGAGTCAGTTCCTTTGGTTTCGGTGGGACGAATGCTCATGTCATCTTGGAAGAAACACCTTCATCAGTTAACATTTATCAGTTACCAGTTACCAGTGAAGGTAGAACTGAGCGATCACATCATATATTAACTTTATCTGCCAAATGTGAAAAAGCTCTGCAAGAGCTAGCACAAAGGTATGAAGAATTTATAGAAAATAATTCCACAGCATCGAGCTCACAGAGATCCGCTTTGCGGTGTGCAGATATCTGTTATACAACAAATACAGGACGTAGCCATTTCAACCATCGCCTAGCTATTGTCGCTGAATCTACAGAGACGTTACATCAACAATTAAAAGCTTTTGAAACTGGAAAGGATCTTCCTGGAATAGTTAAAGGTCAAGCAACTAGCAAAAAGAGCCCGAAAATCGCATTTTTATTCACCGGTCAGGGTTCACAGTATGTCAACATGGGAAGGGAACTCTACGAAACTCAACCGACCTTCCGTAAAACCCTAGAGGAGTGCGATCGCATTTTAAGTCTTTATCTAGACAAACCCCTGCTAAATATTTTGTATCCAGAATCAGGGGAAAATTCACCAATAGATGAAACTGCCTATACCCAACCAGCCCTATTTGCCCTGGAATACGCACTCTTTAAGTTATGGCAATCCTGGGGCATCAAACCAGATGTAGTCATGGGTCATAGCGTCGGAGAATATGTCGCAGCAACAATCGCAGGAGTATTTAGTTTAGAAGATGGTTTAAAACTTATTGCTCATCGGGGACGCTTAATGCAGCAAGTACCTAGTAACGGTTCAATGGTAGCTGTGATGGCATCAGAGTCGCAAGTAAATCAACTATTTGCCCCCTATACAGAAAAAGTGGCCTTAGCCGCCATCAACGGACCCCAAAGCGTTGTCATTTCTGGTGAAGCAGAAGCCATTAGGACGCTCTCACATAGCTTAGAAGCAGAAGGAATTAAGACCAAACAGCTACAAGTATCCCATGCCTTCCATTCACCCTTAATGGAACCGATATTGACGGAGTTTGAAACAATTGCCAATCAAATAACCTACAATCAACCCCGAATTCTACTGATCTCAAATGTCACAGGAACCAGAGCAGATAATAGCATTGCCACAGCAAGCTACTGGGTAAATCATGTACGCCAACCAGTAAAGTTTGCTCAAAGTATGGAGATTTTGCATCAAGAAGGTTATGAACTCTTCCTAGAAATTGGACCCAAACCAATTTTATTAGGTATGGGAAGGCACTGTTTGCCAGAAGATGTAGGAGTTTGGTTGCCTTCCCTGCATGATGGTCAAGAAAACTGGCAGCAAATGCTACATAGTTTAGGGCAATTATATGTGCGGGGAGTCAAAGTTGATTGGTTAGGGTTTGATCATGATTATTCCCGTAGCAAAGTAGTGTTGCCCACTTATCCCTGGCAACGTAAGCGCTATTGGATAGAGACAGACAATAATCTGGCTCATAAAAAACAATTGTTGTCGAGTCATGAGAATCTTCATCCCTTACTCGGTCAAAGATTGTATTTAGCAGGCTTAGAGCAGCAAATTCGTTTTGAGTGTCAAATTAGCGCTTCCCAACCAACTTACCTGAAACATCATTGTGTTTTTTCTCAACCTGTCTTGCCAGCAGCAGCTTACCTGGAAATAGCTTTAGTAGCAGGTTCAACTCTCCTCAAATCAGACAATTTAATCCTAGAGGATATTCTGATTCAACAAGCACTGATTTTATCAGAAGATGAAATCAAAACTATTCAGGTTATCTTAACCCCAAAAGAAACCCAAACCTATAGCTTCCAGATTTTCAGTCGGGAGATGGATTCATCTGAATCGGAACCAACATGGACTCTGCATGTTCAAGGAAAATTGCTGGCAGGGGATAAAGACGCTGAACCAGAAACAACGGACTTAAAAACCATTAAAGCTAAGTATAATCAACAGATATCACCTCAAGACTTCTACCAAGAGTTTAGAGATAGAGGCATTGATTACGGTTCAAGTTTCCAAGCCGTTACACAACTGTGGCACAGTGAAGGAAAAGCCCTTGGTCAAATTAAGTTACCAGAAATCTTAGTTTCAGAAGCAGCAAAATACCAACTGCACCCCGTGCTTTTAGATGCTAGCTTCCAGGCGTTAGCAGCAGCCTTGGATGGAATTGAAGATCGAGATACTTACTTACCAGTAAACATAAAACGGCTCCAAGTTTATGGTCGTGCTAGTAAGCATCTTTGGACTGAAGTAGAGATAGGTAAAATAAAAGCTAATAGAAAAAGCTTGACTGGTGAAGTTCGTTTATTGGATGAACGGGGAAGAATAGTAGCTGAAGTGTCAAGTTTAACTCTATTACGTACTTCTAGCTCAGCTTTACTAAGTACTATTGAACCAGATCTCAATAATTGGTTATATCAAATTCGTTGGCAACCCCAATCCATTTCACCTGATAAACAATCGATTGACTTAACAAAACCAGGTAGCTGGCTACTGTTTTCAACACCCACAGGTATAGTCAAACATCTGGCGGAATCCTTAAAAAAACAAGGTCAGCATTGTATCTTAGTAACACCAGGGGAGAATTACCAGCAGTTAGAATCCCAACATTACCAAATCAATCCGATTAATAGCAGTGACTTCCTGCGCCTCTTGCAAGAAAGCTTAGAGCAGCAGCCTCCATTACGAGGAATTGTCCACCTGTGGAGTTTGCCGGAAACAATCGCACCACCGACATCGGTACAGGAGTTAAACAAGTCCCAAGAACTAGGTTGTGGCAGTGTACTTCATTTAGTACAAGCCTTAGTACAAAATCAAGATATCAAAAGTACTCCGACCTTGTGGTTGGTGACTCAAGGCTCCCAATCAGTCGGGAACGATTCCCTTGGGATACAATTCCCACAAGCACCTCTGTGGGGACTGGGTCGGGTAATTGCCCAGGAGCATGGAGAATTACAATGTCGGTGTTTAGACTTAGATCCTAATGTAGAAGATTACCTTGCAGTACCAGCTTTGTTGCAGGAACTATTGTCTCCCGATTTGGAAAACCAAATTGCTTATCGTCAAGAGGTACGTCATGTTGCCCGATTAGTGCGACAACAAGAAACTCAAACACCTACACAGGGCGGATTAAGGATTCCCTCTCAACAACCCTTCCAGTTGAAGCTGTCAGAATATGGGGTATTAGACAACCTAACCCTACGGCCGATGAAACGCCGTTCCCCAGGTCCCCAGGAAGTAGAAATTCAAGTACAAGCTGTGGGGCTGAATTTCCGAGATGTACTTAATAGTTTTGGGCTGCTTAAAGATTATTATGCCGAACACTTGGGCATTACCAGTGCCGAACAACTGACCTTTGGCTTCGAGTGTGCCGGAACAATTGTAGCTGTTGGAGAAGGGGTTTCCCATTTGCAGGTAGGGGATGAAGTGATGGCAACCCTGCTAACCGACGCTTTCAGTAGCTTTGTTACCACTAAAGCAGCGGTTGTAGTTCCCAAACCGCAACGAATGAGCCCGACTGAAGCAGCAACCATTCCCCTGGCCTTTTTGACCGCCTACTACGGTTTGCATCACCTAGCTAAAATTCAACCAGGAGAGCGAGTCTTAATTCATGCGGCGGCTGGAGGCGTGGGACAAGCTGCGGTGCAGTTAGCACAACAGGCGGGAGCAGAAATATTTGCTACCGCCAGTCCTGCTAAATGGGAATTCCTTAAATCACAGGGAGTGCAACATGTGATGAACTCTCGGACTTTAGATTTTGCCGAACAAGTAATGAATCTCACCCAGGGACAGGGAGTCGATCTGGTATTTAACAGCCTTAATGGAGAATTCATTGCCAAGAACTTTGAGATTTTAGCACCAGGGGGACGGTTCGTCGAAATTGGCAAAATCGGCATTTGGGATGAAAATCGGGTCAAACAAAAAAGACCAGATGCTCAGTATTTTCCCTTCGATTTAGGAGAAGTAGCCCAACAAAATCCGAGGTTAATTCCTCAAATGCTGCACTCTTTAGGACAGCAATTTGAACAAGGTGCTATTAAACCCTTACCTCATAAAGTCTTTCCCCTACAACAGGTTGTGGAAGCTTTCCGCTACATGCAACAAAGTAAGCATATTGGCAAGGTGGTGATATCGATGCCAGATGCTGCTAATAATCAAGTTTCTATCCAACCCGAAGGCAGTTATTTAATTACCGGGGGTCTGGGAGCATTGGGATTAAATACAGCTCAGTGGATGGTAGAACAAGGAGCCAGACATTTAGTGCTTACCGGACGTAAGCAGCCATCAGCTGAGGCTCAACAAACCATTGAACAATTGCAAAAGGCGGGAGCGCAAGTATTAGTTCTGTGTGGGGATATTTCTCAAGAAGAAGATGTTACTAAAATTCTAGAGGAAATAAAAACATCTTTACCCAGCTTACGAGGTGTAATTCATGCACCGGGGGTATTGGATGACGGTTTACTGCAACAGATGAGTTGGGAGCAATTTACACGAGTGATGGCACCGAAAGTACAAGGGGCTTGGCATCTGCATAATTTAACTCAGAATTTACCTTTGGACTTTTTTGTCTGTTTTTCTTCTGTTGCTTCGGTGCTGGGTTCACCAGGTCAAGGAAACTATGCAGCAGCCAATGCCTTTATGGATGCTTTAGCCCACCATCGACGGGCAATGGGTTTGCCGGGTTTGAGTATCAACTGGGGACCTTGGGCTGAAGGGGGAATGACAGCGAGTCTGGGCAGTATTGACCGGGCTCGGATGACAGCTCGGGGAATAGAGCCGATTCTCCCAGAGAAGGGATTACAGGTGTTGGGAGAATTGCTGAAACAAGAAGTTGCTCAGGTAGGAGTATTACCTGTTAACTGGCCCCAATTCCTGGAGCAATTTTCTGCTGGTGCTTATCCTGCCCTGCTCTTGGAGTTGTATCCTCAGGTACAGCACCAAAGGACAAGTGAGTCAAATTCAGGTGTGGATCTCGAACTTCTGCGTCAATTACAGCAGGGTTCGCCAAGCGATCGCCAACAACTGTTGATTGCCTATCTTCGCGATCGCGTTACTAATGTGCTTCGATTTGATTCATCCGAGCCCCTAAACCCACACGACTCCTTAAATGAACTGGGTCTTGACTCTTTGATGGGCATAGAATTGAGAAATCAAATTGAATCTCAACTCGGAGTCACCTTATCTACGACAATGCTTCTTGAGGGACCGAGCATCATTGAAATGGCAAATAAACTGACCCAAATGCTCACCAAGAAAGGGGATTCTTCAGAGGCCAAAGATTCCCCGGACTCGATGACCAACTCAATTAAGAAATTTACGGATAATTGGATTGTTTATCGTCAACCCAATCCCAATGCCCGCCTTCGCCTATTCTGTTTCCACTACTTGGGTGGAGCGGCCTCAGTTTTCCGAGAATGGTCGGATGCTCTGCCATCAGATATTGAGGTCTGTCCGGTTCAACTCCCCGGTAGAGAAGCACGTCTCAAAGAACAATCATTCACTGAGTTTGTTTCTCTAATAGAAACTCTAGGACAAGTTCTTAGTCCTTATTTAGATAAGCCGTTTGCTTTCTACGGTCATAGCTTGGGTACGTTGATCGGTTTTGAGCTAGCTCGTCTAGTTCGTCAACAGTATGGTCTCAGTCCAATGCACTTGTTCGTTGGTGGTTTGCAGGCTCCTCATTTTAGTATTTCTAAGTTGAATACTAGGTCTTCATCCTCAGAGCAAATGCTGAATTATCTCTGGGATATTTCGGAAGTCCCACAATCCATTCTTGATGATCGGTCCTTATTCGAGGAGTTAATGTCTATTTTCAAAGCAGACACCCAACTACTACAGAGTTATATCTACTCCCAGGAAAAAGCTTTAGATTGTCCTATTTCTGCTTTCGGTGGAATAGACGATCCTGTAGTTAGCCCGGAAGAACTCGCCCAATGGTATCAGCACACTAGCAGCACCTTCAAACTTCAAATGCTCCCTGGTCAACATATGTTCTTAAAAAGCAGCCGAAAATTACTTTTAGAAGCCATCTCCCAAGAGCTGATGGCACACCTGGGTAAGTCAAAAGCAGAGATTATGTTGAAAAGAGCGATCGCGCTTATCTTAAGAAAATGCAAGAGCAAAATCATGGTAAGTAGTCGGACATAAATAAGCAGCACTGTGTTAATTTATGTTACGGGTTCAACGGCGATCGCTAAAACCAGTCCCAAAAGTGTGTTAATAGAGTTAGTCAAAAAAACTCTGATTAACTAATGTCTTCTCCTCCTTTAAGGGTGTTTCTAACGTCGGAGCAAGAAAGAACTCTGTTTGAATTAAGTAAAGCTGCAAGAGTCCCTCAAAGAACTAAAGATAGGGCAAGTGCAATTAGACTTTCAGCAATGGGGTGGAAAGTTGAAAAAATTGCTGTTTATTTAAAATGGTCAAAGTCTACAGTCCGCACAGCAATTCATCGATGGAAAAATGGTGGATTAATGGGATTATGGGATGCACCTAGAAGTGGAAGAAAAAGAAAATGGCAGCCCGAAAATATAGAAGAAATTACAGAAAAGATAGATCAAAAGCAAAGAACCTATAACAGTCGTCAACTACTTCAAATATTAGCTACATTAAATCAAGTCCATTTAAGTGAACGCCAATTGAGAAGAATTCTTAAAAAAAAACTACCTCTGGAAAAGAACGAGAAACTCGACCAAAGGAAAACAAAATCCCCATGAACAAGCTCGAAAGAGGGGAAATTTAGAGATGTTAGAATGGGCAGCAGCTGTGGGAGAAATATGTTTAAAATATTTAGATGAATCAGGTTTTAATCTTTGGGCAAGCGTCACTTATAGTTGGTCGAAAAGAGGAGAACAGAAAAGAATTGAACAAACAAAAAAAAAGGGGAGAAGGTTAAATATATGTGGATTATTAGAAATAGGAAAAGGATTTGAATATGGACTGGCATTAAAGAGTTTTAAAAGTGACAGTTATATTAAGTTAATGGACTGGCAAGCTGAGAAAGCTGCAAAGAGATTGAAGGATTTTGGTCAAATAACAGTAATTGTTGAAGACCAGGGACCCATTCATGTTAGTCGAGCTACAAGAGAGCAATATAAAAGATGGGAAAATCAGGGATTATATATCTTTTTACTACCCACTTATTCCCCAGAATTGAATAGAATTGAGAATGAATGGCAAAGAATAAAAGAAGATGAAGAGCGCAGGTAGAATGTTTGAAGATGAGTATGATTTAGCGATGGCAGTGATAGAAGCTATCGAATCACGCTCAGGACGAAATGGTTTAGAAGTAGAAAGATTTATTTTTAAGAATCAGAAAACCAAGAAAGTTAATTAATTGAAAACTAAATAAAAAAGGTCTAAATATTATTCAACCAGGTAGATTTTTAGCGTTAAACTTACGCTAATCAATGCCTCTATTTGGCTCCAGATTTTTTTAATCTTCTTCTGTTAGGGAAAATCGGATTTGTCAAGTATGATTTGACAGTTTGCTTCCTCCATTAATAGTTCTTAATATAGTGTTGTTTATTTATGTCCGACTACTTAGTTTCTTCGTACCAGACGTAAATAAGGTCTTGAAAATTGATAAGGTTAGATTACTGGAGTTCTGTAACATTAAGCAGTTTCTAGAACCAGGCAAAGAGTGGTGTAATAAATCCCTCGAACTAATTAAACTATCTAAAACTGTATTTGGGGACTTGGCGAGGTTTAACCAAGTGCTAGGCTGTGGCATTGCCATTAACGATAGTCCCATTACCGTAGTTGAGAAGATACTTAAGAAGATTAACCAACGCCTGCCGTACTTGAGAAATGAACGGGATGGGGATAAGCGACTCAGGATTTATGGTTCAGCTAAATCGAAATTAGATGCCTTGTCTAATCGAGAAGCGACGTTGTTTGGTCGGTGGCTGAATCAGTGTAAGGCTAAGTTTGATACTCCTGAAGTAGCTTGAGTTATGGGCATTGGGGATAGATTTTGGACTGGTGCAGCAGAATCAGTATATAGATAACTCCTTGGGCTGAACCAGAGAAGAGAATTAATTTTCTCGTAATGAGATTTTCTGTAATGCCAATCATTAATGATAATTTTCTTGCATCATTAATGATTACTAATCTAGGTATTT
>JAAUYD010093389.1_pt1 | contig 15324 bp, 18 predicted proteins | sample 7278101 | NCBI WGS metagenome assembly JAAUYD01 (sample SAMN14350128, study PRJNA611818) | marine sediment metagenome | isolation source: surface marine sediment (0.6m) | place: French Polynesia: Moorea | collected 2018-08 | reverse complement strand
TTTAAAGCAGGGTTGGCTGCACGCTAAATTAGGTTTTGTTGCTGCTTTACTGTTCTATCATTTTTATTGTGGACGCTTAATGAAGCAGCTAGAAGAAAATACTTGCAAATGGGGTAGCAAACAACTACGTGGTTTAAATGAAGCACCTACAGTTATGCTATTGGTGATTGTATTGTTAGCTGTTTTTAAAAATAGTCTACCGACAAACGCCACAGTTTGGGTAATTTTTGGTTTGATTGTCACCATGGTTGCAACAATTCAACTTTATGCAAAAAAACGTCGCCAAGATAAAGAAAAATTAGCAGCCCAATTAACACAAATCCCTCAGGATCAAGCTTAAAAATAGTTAGTACTTTTGGATAAAATTTGGGGAAACAACCTAATTCAAAGCTAAAAAAAGGAAAAGTTGCACCTATAAAATCCATCGTGATTTACCATGTATGATAACTATGGAATATTCTTTTCTAACTTTATAGCTATTTTTTAGTTATCCTCAGAAGGTTTAGAGACGTTGCTTTGCAGCAGCGTCTCTAGGGATGATTTTAGAAAAAACAAGGCTGACAACTTGACTAATAAAATGCCAAAATACCATATGTTCCCATAATTTACATTAATTTATTGTGCGGTGCATTAAGACTAAAGTCGCGATCACATACTGCAAATGAAATATTTAATTAAATAATAATTTATGGGAAGCCCCTAATGAAAATTGCAAAACTGAAAACTTATAAGACTAAAAACTTTAACTTTACACAATATACCTGTAAATTATTGCCAAAAAAATATACATTTTGTAGCGGTTCATAATAAATTAATATATAGATGTTAAAAATTATTTCTAACCTCTTATCTTTAGTTTTAGGTTGAAATGTGTTTTTCGGTTACAGAACTATCCATTTTATCGAGTGATGAATTGGGTGAAAAAGCAGGCATTTCAGTAAGTGATACTTGTTCGCAAGTATTACTTTACTCTTGAAGATATCTTATCAATGTTGTCCTAATTTACAAATAAAATGATTCATGGGGACTATGGAAAAACCTATTTTTTCAAGATATGATTGGAATACTATAAAGCCAAATAGTTACAGGCAAAGGGATTGAAGCCATTACACTAAATGATGCTTAGTAACAGTCATATTAATGTTTGCATAACATTAGAGTCGATTTGTTAACTACCAACATCAAACCAAACGTATTATAAAGAACTAGTAAGAGAAGAAAATATCCAACCTTCGCGATATTATGATGACATGGAAAAGAAAGATGTATTTAAAGTTCTCGCTAATGAAACAAGACTTCAGATACTTCAATGGTTAAAGAATCCTGAAGTCCATTTCCCATCACAAGGGATAGATACGGCTAGAGTTGGTGTTTGCGTTGGTGACATTCAGAAAAAAACTGGTTTGGCTCAGTCCACAGTTTCTCATTATTTATCCATGCTCGAAACAGCAGGTTTGGTAATCTCAACCCGTCAAGGACAGTCAACTTACTATCGCCGGAACGAGGAAGCTTTCTCAGAGTTTGCATCTGTAGTCGCCAATGAGTTATAGTCCTTGAGGATTAACTCGTTTTAGCCATAATTTAGCTTTAATCGTAATTAGCTTGATAATTATATAATTGCTTGATGTACTTTTGTAAAAATTTGTATATAAATCATCAAATATATCTATGAAATCCATTTAAGTGTTAGACTTATATGGTATTTTGCTAAGTCTACTTAAGGGTAAACTTTATTGGTTTTTGTTGATCGTAGCTTTAAACCGTTTGCATCGATTTATTTCGATATTTCTAAATTTAGTACGGTTGTTAAGCGTTGGCGTAACAGAAAACCCAAGTTTGAATATGGAGAATTGAAAATGCTGGCAACCTGTTTGGTTTTATTAGTTATCGGGATTGGCTCTATCTGGGGAGGATTAAAGCTCCAAGACGAGATTCTTCGAATTGCAGCAGTAGTAAGTGGATCGATATTGTCAATATTGGGGTTTATTCTAGCCCCTTCTTTGTTGAAGTTTTTCCTTATATTTCCTTTGATTGTGCTTGTCATGAAAATGGATAAATTTGATGCAGCACAACAGAAGTTCTAGTATACAAAAAATATTAATTGAAAAGGAGTGAAAGTAATCCCATAAACTATACCCATTACCAGAGACTCTTAGTGATAGGGAATTTTTTAAGCCATTACACCCTTTGAAGATGACTTTAGCAAAACAAAAAATAGAAAATCTGTATATCTGCAGGTAAACAAGATTTACAGACAGCTTTAGCTATAGCCTAACATTCAAATTAGAGGCTTTAAATTAAACGCATTATAAACTCCCCGCCTCATAGGAGGACGGGGTTTTGTATGTTATGCAGCCTTTGAGAACAATGACTCTGTATTGTTGGTAAAGCATGCTAATAGGCTTATAATAAACAACTGTGACTATCAATGAGTACCTATCTGAAGTTAAAAAGATAATTAGACTAGCGATAGAGCCTTTTTGAAAAAAGGTAGCTTATATTACAAATATATATTACAAATATTCGTAGTCATTGATATTAAAACATGCTTTTTTTTGTAAAACATGCAGCTATAGCGCTACGCGTAAGTCATTATTATTGATTTATCAATTAGTATTGCTATCACGATCTCACTAGCGTAAAACACTAAAAAAATGTGAATCCTGAACCTAAGTATCTAGCTCTGTGGAATCAGGAAGTAGAAGTTTCTGTATGTATGTAGATAAACAACTCTAAATAAGTAAATTTGATTAGCAACAAATTTGAGAATTAAATTCACCGCACAAAAATTATGAAAGGTCTAAAAGCAAAAAACATTTTGGTTACTGGAGCAGCAACAGGGATTGGTAGAGCAATTGCGATTCGTTTTGCTCAAGAAGGTGCAAATGTAGCAGTTAACTTTTACAAATCTGCGGAAAAAGCAAAAGAAACCGAAGAACAAATGCTGATGGAACAAGCTTGTACCCAAATTCAAGATTGTGGTGTCAAACATTTATTAGTTCAAGGAGATGTTTCTCAAGAACAAGATGTAATTGATATGTTTACCACAACAATTGAAAAATTTGGTGGTATCGATATTCTTGTTAACAATGCTGGAATTCAGAGTTCTGCAGCCTCCCATGAATTAGAAATAGATAAATTTGACCGTACGATCGCAGTTAATCTTCGGGGTGCATATCTATGTTCTCGTGAAGTTCTCAAACATTTTCTAGAACTTAAAAAAGCAGGAGTTATTATTAACAACTCTAGTGTCCACGAAATCATTCCTAGACCAGAATACGTCGGTTATTCCATCAGTAAAGGTGGAATGGAAAATCTTACCCGTACTCTTGCTTTAGAATACGCAGATCGTGGTATAAGGGTTAATGCTATTGGACCAGGTGCAACAGCTACACCTATTAATAGCTGGGCGAGCGATCCAAGTGAAAAATCTGAAGTAGAAACTCACATCCCTATGCGTAGAGCTGGTACCCCCGAAGAAATGGCTGCGGTAGTGGCTTTCCTTGCTTCTGATGAAGCAGCTTACATCACCGGACAAACTATATTTGTTGATGGTGGTTTGACTTTATATCCTGATTTCCGTCAACCTTGGTCTTAATTATTTAATTAACTACAAAGAATGTAAATCTATATTTGCAGAGATATATAAATTTCCTAGAAACGCGACTTTATTCTGTAGGGAACTGGTCTTTTAAGCCTTAGCACTGGGAATAATATCGCATCTCTAGGATCAGTTGGGAGAATAGGTAAATTCAATATCTCAAATTAAGAATATTTGCTCATCTCTATCTTGGGAATAGTTTTCAAATCCAGAAGGTATATAAATAGAAGCACATTATTTTGAGCAAAGATATTCTTCTGGTCGAAGTATAGCTTTATATAAAAAGATAAGTTATTAATAGCAAATCAATAAGTACACACATCCCAAAGTTAAATTGTGGGGGATATTTTTAATGAGTTTGTTGTTTAATTATATATTTGCAGAAATTTCTGCGAATCCAGAAGGTGCTTCTACTTATACTTTTTCTCTAACAGGTGTGATTTTTCTCGGATTTATTGCAGCTGTAACCATTGGCTCCATTGCTTGGTACAACTCTAAACGACCCCCAGGTTGGGAAAATCAAGAGCGTCCCAATATCGTACCAAAAGTAGAAAAACAAGAACATCCTGGTTTATAAAAATTCAGAAATAATACGAAATATAATCAACACAAAAATTAGTGTTCACTCATGATATTTGTGGACACTATTATTTATCCAAAGCTATCTTTAACGGACTTTTTTTTGTGTACTACTGATTATATTACTTGCGATATGAGCAATAATTAATTGTTAAATGATATAGCAGTAAGTATGTGGCTCAGGAAATTATATTTTCTTAATAAAGAAACAGGAAATAGAAAATTTACTAATTTAGATTTGTAAGGATACATTAAAGATAAATCAAATATAAATAGTTTTTTTTTCAAATAAACCCGTGCAATAAATTAATATGTAATTGCCATGGTGTTATTTAAGTTATTTTGTTATTGGAATTATACACATTATGAGTTCATCAACACCCCTTAAAGGTTCAGAATTAATAGACTGTGCCCGTGCTAATATGAAACAAGGAATAGAAATAGCAGCTAAAAGCTGTGGCTATGGTGATAGTGTTAGCAATTTTGAAAATGAATTAAAAACAGCTTGTAATGCAATGGGTATAGATGTAAACAGTTTTTCAGACTTAATCTCTTTAGAGCAAAATATTTCAGAAACATCAGGAGTTGAGATTGCTCCTGATACCTCAACTAAACTTTAATCTGTATTTTTTTTAGAATAGTTTGATTTGAATTTTCTCTACTAATTCGATTATTCTTTGAGTTGTAGATTCCCTCAGGACTTATGCCATTTGCATAAGTCCTAAATAATTTAGTATTGCTATAGATCATCCCAGATAAATAAAATCTAATCTTCATTCTAGTTTTTCATAAAATTATTTGATTAATATTTTTTAACTGCTACTTATATCTTTAGAGAGAGAGTTTTTATATTAACTTGTCTCCAGAGATGGAATCAAAATTTACTACACTAATCCGATAATAAATATTAAGCAGATTTAGGATAAAAAATTTATGGCTAATAATGAAAAAGTAGTTGATAGTAAACAGAGAACAGAAAAAGATGGATATGATCGCAATATTATACCTGCTGAAACTGCTGCACGCATAGAACGTGAAGGAGAAGGTTTCAAACAACAACCAGAAGAAACCGAAGACGAATTAGATACAACAGGTGGCTACACAATAGATAATGAGGGCTTAGCAAATAATTATGCAGTCGAACCAGAAATGTATTATGAAGAACGTGGAGATTTAAAAGCAAAGGAAGAAGCAGAAGCTATTAGAAGAGCTAAAGAATTAGCTGAAATCAATAATAATGACGAAGATGGAAAACTCTCAATGGGAAGTGATAATCGTGGTAAAGGAGTAGGTATTATTTAAGAAAATAAATCTTGAGAATAATAATTTTACTAGAGAAATTTGAATAATTACAGAATTTTTCTCTATAATTATGCCCGGGATTTATCTTCCGGGTATTTGTGTTTTTGCATTAACTATTTTCCTTACTTTAAAAAGCCATAATTTAAAACAAATGTTATTTTTTCACTTTTATTGATGTTTATATTTTTTATTTAGCTATAATCATAATGTAATTAGATAAAAAAGATGGGGTGTAATATGACAAATCAAATTTAGTGCAAAAAAAGTTATTTAAAATCGAAATAAAATCAAGTCAAATATCTTTTAGAATCTATAAAAATTTTAGGAGTTTTATATGCCTGATTCTATCAAGGATAAAATTAAAGCAGATTTACAAAAAGTAAAAGAAGAAGGTACATTGCGTTCGGGAAGAATCAAAAAAATTTTTAGTGCTGCAATTTCACAATCTATTAGTGAGTTCAAAGAAGGTTCTGGAGAATTGGGTTATATTATCAGAGATACCTTTGCCACACTGTTAGAAAATGTAAAAGAGAAAGGACAAAACACAAAAGAAGAGGTTACGGCTTCTATAGAAGGTATGATTGAAGGAATTAGTCACTCCCAAAGAGAAGCTATCGCAAAAACTAAATCAGAAATTCAGAAGCTTCAAACACGCTTAGATGAAGATGAGAATCAACTACAGTCAACTGTTGAGGAAGCTTTGACGGAGATTGAAGCTGTAAGTGAAAAAACTTCTTCTGATGTTCGTTCTATAGTTAGTACAGCTGTTGAGAATATCAAAAATAGCGAAGAAGTTGAACTAATGAAAAAACGTTATGCTCAATTACAAGCCGAATTGTCAGTCTTACAAGCCAATTTAGCTGCTCGTTATGGTGAACCTTACGAAGAGGTTAAGCAGCATCTAGATAATGCTAAAACTTGGTATGAGAATACTAAAGAAAAATCAGAAAAAAAAGGTTCTACTTTGGTACAAGCAAAGCAAACAGAGTTTGAAAATAAAATGAGTGAGGCAGGAGCAGCAGTAGCACGTAAAGAGAAGGAGTTAAAGCGTATTCTTAAAGAATTGTGGTATTCCTTAACTCATTCCCAGAAAAGTTAACTGATTTGAGATCTAAGAGGATGCTTCAAAAGTCATATTATTTACCTAATATATCTTGCTTTCCCCTAAATACCCCTTGGAAAGTTAGACTTTTGCCCTCTTCACAAGCGAACTGGGGGATATAAACAATGGTTTTGGGTTTTGTTCAATAAACGCTTTCTAAACATCCTCGAAGATTTTACGTCCCTACAATCTTCTTCAGATACGTGTAATATAGATAAATATAAAATAAGGAACGTGATTCCTTCACGCTCCTATATATGCAACAATTTTTTAGTAAATAACTTAGCAAATAGCAAGTGTTAATATGCTGCATTTCCTCCTTGATTTTCTTTTTCGTAATACTTAGTGATTGCCCAAAGTGCATGAATACTACCAGGAAGAATTCCAAGTAAAGTTAACAAAATATTAATCAGCAAAGCGGGACTTATACCATAGGTAAGAAATACACCTACAGGTGGTAGTACGATACCAAGAATGATTCGTAATAACTTCATATTTATTTATCTACAACAAACAATCACTTATATTCTGCAATCATATTTAGTTGCTTTTCCTCTATCTAGAGATTGGTTACAAATTTTCAAGAGTTAGATTTTGAGTTATTTTTTTTGCTTAAAAAAACATACTTTTTAGCATAGATAGTAAATAAATATATATATCTTTATAGAGAGGGTTATAAATGCTTTATTGTACATAATATATGTAAAGGAATTAGAGAAACACTCGTAAGAAAATTGCTTATTAAATTGAGGAAATTACTATGTTAGGATATTTCTTTACTGTATTGGGTACAGCCTTAAGCTTGCTGGTAGTTGATATTATTTTTCCAGGAGTAAATATAGCAACATTTCCCGCAGCTATTATTGCAGGTGTGATAATAGGGTTCGTTAATTCATTCATTAAACCTATTTTATCTTTGCTTACTTTACCTTTGAATTTAATCAGTTTGGGATTATTTTCTTTAGTCGTTAATGGTATTTGTTTTTGGTTAGCTTCTCTGTTTGCACCAGGATTTACTGTTAGTGGACCTTTAGCATTTATACTGGGACCTGTGATTTTATCTTTGGTCAGTTCTTTCTTGATGAATTACACATTAAACAGTAAAGTACCAGTTGCTGATAAGTAGTGAAGCACCGATTACTAAGTAGTAAAATACCAATTAGAAATTAATAATTGAAAAATCTTAGGTACAACACTAATTCACACCACTATTTGTAACTCGGGCAGGTTTATATTTCATACAGCTTTTTCCTTTCAGCCTGTAATTTCTTTAAAGAAATCATGCTGTTAGTAATAACCTGTATTAATTAACAGCATGCTGGCTTATTAATGGTGGTCAAGATTAACAAGGAGTTCATGAATGACTGGTGCAATACCAACTCGGGGACAATTAGAGAGAAATGTTTCACAAAGTATCCAAGCTTTGTATTCAAATCAATTAGGACATAGACCTACTAAGGTTACCTGTCAGTTATTTGATGCTACTCTAGCAATTGTTATAGAAGATAGTATCACTCAACCAGAACAATTATTGATGAAAAAAGGTCAAGGAGACTTAGCAGAACAGGTACGTTTTGGTTTGGATGAAGCAATTGAACCAAAGCTGAAGAAATTAATAGAAGAAGTTCTGGAAGTTAATGTACTTGACTTATTATCTGACGCGACATTAGAAACTGCTCGCAGTGGTATTATCGCTGTTCTATCGCAAACACCTTCAGTTCGTAACCCAGATACGATCCCAAAGGTAAAAACTAAATCTTCGGATAAGAAAAAATAAGTATGGGACTCCTCCGTAGATTTTGTTGATTGTTAACATTAATGTGATAATAGTAAGAGACTCTCTCCGCCGACGGCGTAGAGTATACTATAGCGTACCGTAAGTATTATTGCCTGCGTTTTGTCCTTGATAATCATACTTACGGGACATTTTGCTAACAGTATAATTACAATACTATGAAATGACTGCACCGAATTGCAATTTGCATTGCTGCGAGTTCCGTTTTTTCCCATCATCTATTCCCTACCTGTAGAATTGATTTTGACTGTGTAACGCTACAGGAACATCAACCAAACAGAGTTCCTATATGATTGGATATTTTAGTAAGTATTTTGTCCGATCTAAAAGTTAATCCTTGAATATCACTTGTGATTTTACTTTTTCAGCGCTAGTTTTTTGACACTTCACCTTGTCTAATTTGTGCAAATACCAATATTCCCCAAAAGAATATTTTTCCTTCGGCTAAATCGTGTCAACATTTAACAACTTAACTATTGCTATAGCACCGCCGATGCATATATTTATCTAATTGTGTCATGAATAATACAGAGCAAATTATATCTCAAAATATTTACTCCCTGTTTTGGACTCAACTCAAACATGAACCGAGCGAAGTACATTGCAAATCCTATGATAATCAATTAATCATAGTCATAAGAAATGGTCTTACTAAAGCAGAGCAATTACTAATACTCAATGGTTACATAGAAATAGCAAAGAAAGTCAGGGATAGTATCGAGGAAATTCTACAACCACAACTAAAAAAAATCATTGAAGAAGCTGTCGATACAAAGATATCTGAACTACTTTTTGCGACTCATCCCGAGGCTGATTACGTTAGCTTGATTGCTTTGATGAAACCGAGTTCCAAAACAATAACATCTAAAGTTAACCCCATCAAGCAACAAGTTCAGCCTCAATCTCAAGAACATGGTGGCGAATAATATTTTCTAAGTCTTCTAACAAATAAGGTTTAGTAACACAAGCCTGAAAACCAGCTTCTGAAATCATTTGTTGCTCCTCTGACATAGCTAAAGCTGTAACAGCTATAACAGGGATGGAACTTGTAAGCGGATCTTGTTGAAGCTCTCGAAAGATATCAATGCCACTGATGTCAGGTAGCATTATATCTAACAATATCAAGTTTGGTTGATACTTTTTGGCTATTTTGAGAACTCTTTCACCATTGAACTCGCCCATAAACTCACATTCAAGAGAATCAACAACATAATTAATTATTAATAGGTTATCCTCGTGATCCTCAACTGCCAGAATTAAAGGTCGTGAGCGAACCGACTGTTGTGCTTTGGAGAATGAAATATCTGATTTCATCGTTTACCCCTTATTATTTTCATCTGCTGTGGTCTTCACGATATAGCAGACGAGGCACTTCTCCAGCGGTTAATAGCGTTTAGTCCGGATGAATTGGCTCGTGGTTATCGTTATCAAGTTAACAACATGCAGCTCTGGTAGGATTCTTAGAGGTGAATATTGTTGAAGTTGATATAAGATATATTGAATAGCGTTACTTCCACATTATACACACAAACCCTAAAAGCTTAACAAAAATTTAATTGTTTGGTTTATGTTATACAATTCACCAGGTATTAAAAGTTTTACATGAGTCAAATTGAAAGTTCAAGTGTTAGGTACTTACAAAAAATAAAATTTTCTATTGCCATTCCTGACGGTCAAAACAATTCAAAAAATGGTCACAACCTGTATGGCGAGTGAAAATTGCACATTTTTTGTTATTCAGCTTTAGCTGTGTTTTGGCTTTTGTTCGCCGGATCCGCATCTTGTGACGTTAGTCAGAGCCTGCGGCGTCGGCAGATGTTCGGAACGTAGCGCAGCGATAGGTAACGTAGTTAGAGCCTTCGGCGTCGGTATAGCCTCTAGCCTCCAGGCGCGGTCTGTCTTGATATTAAAAGCATGAGATTCAATTGATATAAATACAATCAATCGAAAGACATAGTTAAATCTTAAAAATATATAACCAAATACTGAATTTAATATTACAATTATTCCACCCTTTGTCCGAAGTGAAAGTATATGTATTATTGCTAATTTATTAATGTGATTTATGAGATTTTCATTTTAGAGAGGTCAATACACATGAGCACAGAAGATAGAATTAAAGCAACTGCAAAAAACATTGAAGGTAAAGCTCAAGAAGTTATGGGCGAGATTACTGGAAATCCTGAGGATAAAGCTGAAGGTAAAGCTAAACAAGCAGAAGCAAAAGCACAACATACTGTTGAAAATGCCAAAGAACAGATAAAAAAAGCAATTGATTGATTTGCATTTTTATTGGGTTAAATTAGTAGTCTAGGTAATGTCTAATTCCTAGACTTATTTAATGTTATTTGCTATTCATAGCATTCTTGATAAAGCTAATACCTATTATTTATCACTAGTATATTAAGAAATTTAGAGGTATGCATTGCCATTATAAAAAATTAGATATAATTCATAATATAATTTGCCGTTAAAGATTAAATTTATCAATTTAACTATATTAAATTTTATTTATAGTTGCTCTCTTATGAGGTAAATATTAGTTATTGAGATAACCCCAAACTACTGAGAAATAGTAAAAATAAATAAGTAGGGAAAGAAGTAGTGAAAATCATAAAAATGACAGAATAGACAATATAAATTACAAACCTTTTGGGAAAACGTAGATATCTATGAGGACTCGTAAAGCTAGTTTAATTTTTAATCCTGCAGCAGGTCAAGGTGATTCCGAACAAGATTTAAATACAATACGCGATTTACTGTCACCTACATTTGATTTAGATATTAAATTTACTAAAAAAGACTTAAGAACCGACAAAATAGCCCAAGAAGTTGTTAAAAATGGTGCAGAAATAGTCATCGCTGCTGGTGGTGATGGTACCCTTTCAGCAGTAGCTAAAGCCCTAATACAAACTGATATTCCCTTGGGTGTAATACCACGAGGAACTGCGAATGCTTTTGCTTCAGCTTTAGGTCTTCCCGATATAATTGATAAAGCTTGTCAAACTATTATTAATGGCAAATTGCGCAGATTAGATGTTGCCAAGTGTAATAATAAACCCATGCTATTACTTGCTGGAGTTGGTTTTGAAGCAGAAACAGTGGAAGGAGCTTCTCGAGAAACTAAAAGTAAATGGGGTGCTCTGGCTTATCTACTTTCTGGGATTAAACAGCTAAATGATATAGATAGTTTTGAAGTTGAAATTGAAACAGAGGAAAAAATTATTCGCACTACTGCAACTGCAATAACTGTAGCAAATGTTGCTCCGGCGACTTCTGTTTTAGCTCAGGGTCCAGCAGGAATTATTTGCGATGATGGGTTTCTAGATATAACTATAGTTACTTCAAATAGCTGGACTAGTGCGATCGCTGCTTCTTATCATTTGCTGCAAACCGGTCTTCGCGGTGATGCAGTGACAAGAGATGATATAGGTTATTTACGGGTGAAGCAAGTCAAAGTCACTACCGAACCTCCACAAAAGGTGGTTTTAGATGGAGAATTGATTGGTGAAACTCCTATTGAAGTGGTCTGTGTCCCTAAAGGTTTAAATGTTTTTGTCCCACTTATACCTGCAGAAGAATTGACAGAAAAGATTGAAGGATTACCCGGACTTGAAGTGGAAATCAAGTCGGATTAAGCTAGGAAACGGGAATAGGGAACACATTTCTAGATATAGTATTCCCAAAACGATTGGAAAATGTGAATTTTTTCCATTACACACTATCTTGCATCACGTACTATGATGATTTTTGTCTTTCACTTGCTTAATTTGGGCAATTTTTTGGAGATAGCTGCTGATAGTATGAGATTTAGGAGTTTTTCCATTACCTGCGGGCCATCCCTCTCTCTGAAGCAATCTATCTCCGTCAGTCTCTTCTGTTTGATCGTGAAACAATATTTGTTGCGTGGGAAATGGTAAATCAATACCCGACTCAGTAAGCTTATTTTTTATTGCAGCTAGAACCTTATCTCGAAAATCTAAAACTTCAGCCCTACGAGGTGGCGCGATCCACCAACGAGCGCGAATTTTTACAGTACTATCTGCTAAATCTACTACAATTGCATCTGGTGATGGATTTTTAAGAACGCCTTCTGTTTCATTTATAGCCTCTAAAATTAACTGTTTTGCTAAATCGATATCGTCTCCATATCCAATTCCAACATCATATTGTATTCGGCGATGTTCAAAAGCTGTATTTACAGTTACTGAGTTAGTAAAAAGCTCTGCGTTGGGAATGACTATTCGACGACCATCATAGGTTTTAATTGTAGTTGCTCTAGTTTCAATATTTTCTACAGTACCTTCAAAACCTTTAAATACTACTTGGTCGCCAATTTCAAAAGCTTCATTCAGTAAGATTAAAATTCCAGCCAAAAAGTTTTGCAAAATATCTCGGAAAGCAAAACCGATCGCAACCCCACTAATTCCCAAAAGTTGTACCAAATCCCCTACTTTTAAAGAAGGAATAACAATTGTTAGGGAGAGAAATAAGCCTATTAAAACTATAGCTCCTTGAGCTAGTCTTCCTAAAACGAGTCCCAAATTACGTGCATTCCGGCGATTACGAGTTAATCTTCTAACCAGTCTCTTAATCGCTCTAGCTAAAAAGAAAATAATTGTAAAAAGAATTAATGCTAAAACAATACTTGGTAACAAAGTAATGAAACCATTTATCATTGCTTGCACTCTTTCCCAAGCAGTTGATAATTCTGCATTCATAATTTTTTACTCAGACCAGAAGTTATTAAATTAAAGTTATTAAATTAAAGACCTATGCAGATGATAACCAAAAAATCCAAAACTTAATTCTGTCTGGAGATTAAAGCGTATATAACATTAGATATAGTTTTTTAATGGTTCGTGTTGAATTCCCCATCAATTGTATTTAAACTGTATTTAAACGATGCATTACCCAGGTCGTATAAGTACCAATTGGGCTCCAAATCAGATAAGGCAATAGTAATACAGCAGCCCATGCTGAAATTGGTAAAACAATCAAGGTAACAATGAATCCCAAAGCTGAACCAGCTGCACCAACAAAAGTTCCTACCTTAAGATTTCGCGACCACAGGGTTGCGGGTGAGTAAGCTACAATTAATACTTCCAATAACAAGTAAAGTCCCATCAAAAACCAGGTTTGATAGGTACCTGGATTTTTCTCCCAAACAATATAAGCAGACCAAGCCCCACATATAAAAATTACTGTCCAAATAATTGGAATTACATTTTCAAAAGTTAGCCAAGAAGGACGACGTAAGCGCTTAAACCATTTAATGTCTTTAGGTCTGAGGATATTAGACCCCAGAGCAACCACAAAGGTTACAGACCCAATTATCATCCAAGACTTAATCATTTTTTTATTTGTTTTTTTTTATACTTCATCTTTAATAGATTATTTATTACTCATTACTGTGCGCAATACTTACAGTACGCTTACGCTAGGTCGCGCCCCGCAATACCTAGAGCCTGCGGCGACGGCGTTCACCGTAAGGTGCGTCTTTGCCTCCAGCTGCGCTACCAACGGATCCGGTACGCTGACGCTAGCTACGCTAACATTACTCATTACCTATTACTCATTACTCACCGCTTATTATTTCCTTCTTCTTTGGACTAGTTATGTAGAAAAAATTCCTTCATACCTTTTGTTTTTCGCCGCAAATGTGAAAATGCCTGACGCTCTATTTGGCGTACTCTGGTGTAAGAAATATCCATGCGCCTGGCAACTTCTCTTAACGATAACTCATGACTATCTTGTAACCCAAAATGTAGGGATATCACTTCCTGTTGCTGGGGATTCAAATCAGAAATCATCGCTTGTAAAATTTCCCGCACAGAATTTTCATTAGTTTTCTTTTCTAAAGAAGAATTTGGATCTTCAAGCAAGTCTTGTAATTCTGTATCTTGTGTTTCTCCAAATCTCAGTTCTAAAGAAACTGGTTTACGAGCAATTTGTAGATATTTTTGTAAGTTTTCTGTTGAAACAGAAATGTAGCCAGCTATATCTGCAATCGTAGGAGCACGACCTAATTTTTGTGTCAGTTCTGTTTGTACTTTCTTAATCTTTTTCAACTTTTGACAAACATGGCTGGGAAGCCGAATAGTTCGACTTTGATATTCAATCGCACGGGTAATTCCTTGCTTAATCCACCAATAAGCATAAGTCGAAAATTTGAAACCTTTAGAGGGGTCGTACTTTTCTACAGCACGTTGTAAACCTAAACTTCCTTCTTGAATTAAGTCAATTAAATCTAAATTATGATATTGATATTTCTTGGCTATTGATACTACTAATTTTAAATTTGACCGAACCATCTTTTCCTTCGCATCTTTTCCCCTATACAAGATTCGCTGTAATTCGGGAACAGTAATATTAGCCTCTGATGCCCATTTTTCTGGTGTTGGCTGCTGTTGAGATTTATTTACTAAATCTTGTTTTAAATTTAGCAAATTCCTCATTTTTTGCACTCGCTGGGCATAAAATACTTCTTGTTTAGGAGTTAATAAAGGTTCTCTACCAATTTCAAGTAAATAAGTTCTTAAAGTGTCTTTGTTGTAGTTAATGGGACTAAAACCAGGAGAGTTTATTTGTATATTTACAGTATTCATAGTATTAGATATTATGGTGTTGCATCAATACGGGATGATTTAAATATATGCAAAACAATTTCTCCTTATTTATCAATAGTTTCACTTTATATAAATTTGGTTATCATCCCTTAAATATGCAACGCCAAAAATACTATTATGTCTGTTTGGTTAACAGTATTGATTTTTTGTAGAGATTTTATTGAGGAGAACATCTTATCTACCGTCACCCATAACGGGAGCGATATGCTCCCACCATAGTGTGTTTTTCAAAATTTGGGTGTTCTCCTTAATGGAACATTTTTACATTACTGGCTTTCATTTCCTTAGACTGTCACTTTAGCCTTAGACCAGACAC
>JAAUYD010198680.1_pt1 | contig 15326 bp, 15 predicted proteins | sample 7278101 | NCBI WGS metagenome assembly JAAUYD01 (sample SAMN14350128, study PRJNA611818) | marine sediment metagenome | isolation source: surface marine sediment (0.6m) | place: French Polynesia: Moorea | collected 2018-08 | reverse complement strand
GAGGGAGAACCTATTTGGTTATCAGAAATAGGCTTAGGTATTGGTAGAGAAATTGGAATTTATCAAGGTATTGAAAGAGAATGGTTATATTGGTATGATCAAAATGGTAAGCGGTATTTTACACCCGAAGAAAGGGCTTTACAAGCTGAAGAAAGAGCTAAAAAGTTAGAAGAAAAGTTAAGGAGTTTAGGGGTTGATCCTTCTCAATTATCTTAATAGTTTAGATAATTCTTTTTTATTCATTATTTTACTAAAATATCAAATATTTTAACTTTTGACTTCTGACTTCCTAACATCAACCCTAAAATTGCTACAATTAAAGCGTTTTTATCATAGCATACTTTTATTAATATTACGATGACCAACCTTTACGAAACGGATTTTTTTGAATGGACTCAGGTTCAAGCAAAAGCTTTAGATGAACATAACATTGAAGCACTTGATTGGAATCATCTCAAAGAGGAAATAGAAGACTTGGGAAATGAAAAACTTAATGCTGTCAATAGCTTTTTAAAACGTCTCATCGAACACAGACTAAAACTTGATTATTCTCAAGAAATTTATCCCCGTAATCATTGGCTCAAAGAAGTTGATAATTGTCAAGATGAAATTGAATATAGAATAACTAAAGCTATTTTAAATAAACTTGATCTTCCTAAACAATATGAAAGAGCAAGACGAATTGTTTTGCGAGAATATAAACTAGATATTCCTAAAAAATGTCCTTATACTTTTGATGAATTAATGACAAGATATCCATTAGATAATAATTAGTCTTTTTACGAATAACTGATAACTGATAACTGTTCACTGTTCCTTCCATCCTTCGATCGCACCAGCAACAAATGCACCAATAGGGTTACTTTTCATTGCTTCTAATAACCCTTGTTGACAAGCTTGTATGGCTTTTTGTTTCCAAGTGGGATTAGTTTCAATTTCTTCGATGACAATACTAGCAATTTTCAGGCGATCGCTGGTATTATTACTAGGGTTAGTTTGGGAAACTTGGTCAATTAATTGATTGATTTTGTTAACAGTTTCTTGTAATTCTGGTGATGAATCATTATTAATAATATCTCTTCCTGCATAGCTTTCTCCTATCGTGACGTTATTTAATTCATGGTTAATATTATCACCGCTTCCTGAACTGGTTTGATTAATATTAGACACATTTCCTCCTTCATTGGTATTGGTTATTTCTATATTAACTGATTTTGATTCTTTTTGTAATTGTTCTTTGATTGAATTTAATTCTCTTAACAGTTTATCAACCATGTTTCTTAAATAAACAATTTCACTTTCTTGCTTGTCTATGGTTTGTTCTTTTTCTTGGAGCAATCTTTCATAAAGGTTTATTTTGTCTTCATAAGCTTGTTTGATGAAGTTTATGTAATCATTATTTTCCATGACATATCAACAAGCTTATTTATTATTCTTAGAATCATCATCAATAGAATGTACAGTAATATTAAAATTCGTCAACTCAAGTAATTTTTCTCTTAAATAGTTTATCTCTTCTTGTTGTTCTTCTATTTGATTTTGTTTAGAGCCTATAATTGATTCGTATTTTTCTTCTATTAATTTTTTGGTCTTTTTATATTCTTTTTGCAGTTCCCTAATAACCTGACTAGGAACTTGATTTTGTGTAACGTTTGTTTCTTCTTCTATGGTTTCAATTCCTTGTCCATCCGGTAATAATTTAATGGTTTTGATGGGTTGAGACTGATCGGGAAGATTGGCTAAAATGTCAACAATATTGTCTAAACTGTTAATTCGTTGGTTACTAATATCAATCTCTTTGTCTTTACCGTCTAATTGTTTTTGATAAGATGCTTTTATTTGTTTAAGATTGAACTGATAATCTTGAATAAAATCTTGATGGATTTTGGCTTTATTTGCGTTAGCATCAACTTTAACTTTAATAACAACCATTCCTTCCCCTTTATTCTCAATGGTTTCAATTTCTAAAGGCGTTTCTTGATGTTTAACTTGCACTTCTTTAAACGCAGATGCAAAGGCTTTCCAGTTAATTCCGTTCTTAAAAATTAAAACAATACTATCTAAAACTTGTTTAAATAATTTACTAAATTCTCCTGGTTGAAAGTCACCACTACTGGGACGACGTTCTTGTTTATTGTTGAGAAAATAAACATATTGACAGTCAATATCATCTAATATCGTACTCTGATCAATATTCCAACCTTCTAAACAAGCACCGGTTAAATAAACATGAGTGAAATTAGTGTTAATGGCGTTAACTTCTGTTAAATTACTGTCCCGTAAATCAGTATTTTTTAAGCTTGCTTCGCTTAAATCTGCTTGAGTTAAATTCGCTTCTTTTAGGTTAGCATCATCCAGGTTTGCTCCCCGTAAATTTGCTTTAAAATAGTTCTTTTTGTAGCCTAGATTGGGGTTAATTAATAACTCTCTGACGTTAGGTTGAGCTAACAGAGTTTTACCTACTCTTGCTAAATCTAAATTGAGAACTCCCTTAAAACGGGTACGTAGCCAAGATTTGGCTCTTAAATCGCTGTTTCTCAGGTTTGCACCTGTAAAGTCTACATCGGTTACTATTGCGCTATAGAAACTGGTTCCTCTCCAGGAAGCAAAAGCAAGAGCAAACTCCCGTAACCAAGCGTCTCTAGAGTCCCCTTTTATGGTACGATAGGAAATAACACAGGCAAGAAGGGTTAACGCTACGGCTACGGCTACGGCTACGGCTCCGGCTACGGCTATGGCTCCGGCTATGGCTACGGCTACGGCTACGGCTACGGCTACGGCTCCGGCTACGGCTACGGCTCCGGCTATGGCTCCGGCTATGGCTACGGCTACGGCTCCGGCTACGGCTCCGGCTACGGCTCCGGCTACGGCTACGGCTCCGGCTACGGCTACGGCTACGGCTACGGCTCCGGCTCCGGCTACGGCTACGGCTCCGGCTACGGCCCCGGTCGCTAATCCTTTACGGTAAGAGGCAACACAGAAGATGAGGAGAGAGGCAAGGGTTAACCCTCCTGATATTTTATATTCTACACCAGAACCGTCAAAAATCCAAGAAATATAATATCCTGTCCATCCGGAAAAAACTCCAGATAAAGCAACTAAAATTATTGCAGCGAATAGCAACGATATTTGAGATTGTAATAGTAATCCTCCCCTAGCTTTAATAAACTTTGTTTTAGTTAAATTAGCTTCTTTAAAATTAGTTCCTCGGATATCGCATTCACTAAAATCGGCCCCCGATAAGTCCTTTTCTCTAAAGTTTTGACCCCGTAAGTCTTCTCCTCTAAAGTCTCTTCTTCCTTCTGCATATTGTTTTAAAACATCAGTTGCTTTCATTGTTTTTGAGATAAATTCTAATTTTTGGGAGGAGTCAGAAGTCAGGAGTCAGAAGTCAGAATTAATATTAATAATTAAACAATTTTTTCTCCTGATTCCCTACTTGCCCAATTGGGTTTAATACCCCAACTTCTATAAGTTGCTAGAAATAGAATGGGGATTCAAACCCCAATCTATTTCTCTCCTGACTCCTGACTCCTGTATTCTGACTCCTTCTTCAAACTGTTGTTATCCGTTTTAATCTAAAATTTTCTGATATATTTCTCATTCTGACTTCTGAATTCTGACTCCTGACTTCTTTTTAGCACATTGTTAGCTTGTATCGAACTCAGGTTACTTACGTTCTTCAATTTTAGTTATATAAGCATCTAATAATTTACTAACTTCTTCTAAAAGTAACATAAGTTTGTTACTATCTCCATAATCAAGGTCATAAGCTAAAATTAAATAATATCGACATTCTTCTAATGAACCTTGTGCAATATTGAGAAATCTGACTTTATCAGCTAAACCTCTCTTTCTAAAACCCTCTGCTATGTTTGCTGGTATAGATACAGATGCTCGTCTTAACTGAGACGTTAATCCATAGATTTCTGTTTTAGGAAAATGGGTAGTAAAACGGTATACTTCTAAAACCAGTCGATGCGCTTTTTGCCAAACAAGTAAGTCTCGAAAACTTTTAGCTGGTTCTCTTTTCATTCTGACTCCTGACTCCTGACTCCTGACTCCTAACTCCTGACTTCTGACTCCTGACTCCTGACTTCTGACTCCTGACTCCTGACTCCTGACTCCCCAACTTCACTATAACCTACTATCCTCGAACTTAACTCAACTACATTACCAATAATAGCGATCGCCGGGGCCTCAAAATTCGCCTCTTCTACTTGTTGAATAATCGTATCTAACGTCCCCATTAATTGTTCTTGTTCCGGTCGAGTTCCCCAACGAATTAAAGCGATAGGAGTTTCAGAAGTTAACCCACCTTTTTGCAATTGTGTGACAATATTACTGAGGTTATGAACCCCCATATAAATAACAATAGTTTCTGACCCTTGAGCGATCGCACTCCAATTAATATTCGGCCGATATTTTCCGACTGTTTCGTGGCCCGTAACAAAGGTAACCGAAGAACTATAACCCCGATGAGTGACAGGAATACCCGCATAAGCAGGGGCCGCAATACCGGAAGTAATTCCCGGAACCACTTCAACGGGAATACCTGCGTTAACCAAGTCTTCCATCTCTTCTCCTCCTCGGCCAAACACAAAGGGATCACCTCCCTTGAGACGAACCACCACAGGGTATTGTCGCGCTTTCTCGATTAAAATTTGGGTGGTTTCTGCTTGTAACTTCGAGTGACGACCCCGACGTTTTCCTGCATGGATTTTTATAGCTTGTGGAGGGATCATATCTAGGATCGGAGGACTTACCAGCGCGTCATAAACTACCACATCAGCGTTCTCAAGCAAAGTTTTGCCTTTTATGGTCATTAACCCTGGATCGCCTGGTCCTGCGCCCACTAAATAGACTTTGCCTAAACAAGTTTCGCTGATATTTTGCGTCATTCTCTGATTTCCTCTAGATAACAAACAAAACAATGATAAAAAAGCCTAAAAATCCTCCTGAATCCTGACTCCTGACTCCTAACTCCTGACTTCCATTAACCATCTATCCACTGACTTACCATCAATTCAGCCATTTCTGGGGTTGCTCCTAACGGTTGTCCTAAGTTAAGTTGAGTGTGGGGTAAACTATCTTGTAATTGTTGAACTTGTTGACTAATAATGGTTGTAATGCCTCCTGTAAAGAGAAAATAAGGCACAATGGTAATCTGTTGGTTACCCTGTTTCACTAAGGTGTTAACTTGCTCTGATAAACTAGGTTTGATGGTCCAATAAGCAACCGTAGCGTTTAATTGAGATGCGATCGCTTCAACGGAAGCATTTCCCCCTTGACGACGACTTCCATGAGAGATAATAATTCTAGCGTCTTGGGGATAGGTTGAGAACTGACGAGCGATAATCTTAATTAACCCTTTATAACTCCCTAAATAGGGACAGCATTCTATGTTTATTTTATGACCTATTTTTTCTTGGGCCATGGCGATTTCTCTGGGGATATCTTCTTTGACGTGAACCCCTGGTAAAAGAAATAAAGGAACAATTTTCAGGGTTTTAATGCCTACGGTTTCCAGTTTAATGGCAAATTGTTGAATTTTTTGACCTAAAGGAACTTCCGATAATTCTAAGGATGCTGTTTCTACCATTGTGACGGGAGATAATACCGCACAATGACTATTTTTATCTGGGTTTGTTTTTTTTTCAGTATAAAATTGTAGTTGTTCTTCTACTAAATAGGATAATCGTTCTAAAGCAATTTGTGGCCGTGGATCACGACTTCCGTGGGAAACGAGAAGATAAGCTGATGTTAAAGTCAAGGTATGTATAAATAGTTCAATAGTTCCGTGTCTTCTTATAATAAGGCAATTTTTTGACTGTCATCCTGAAGTGGTCATTTTCCCTCGCAAAAAGCTAAGCTAACTATATTAACTAAATTATAGTTAACTCTTAGATGAGAAGTCTCAGAGTCAGGAAAACATAAGTTCTGATAACTGTTCACTGATAACTGATAACTGAATTATGATTGTTCCAGAATTAGCGATCGCAACGTCTAACCTTACCAAGCAATTTGAACGCCATATTGCGGTCAATAAGCTAGAATTAGAGGTACAAGCTGGAGAAGTCTACGGATTAATCGGCCCCAATGGTGCGGGAAAAACCACCTTAATCCGGATGTTGGCCGCCGTTGAAGAACCCACAACAGGGGAAATTCATATTTATGGCGATCGCTTATTAAGGGATAATAGTCACCCCCGTCTCAAGCAAAAATTAGGCTATCTTCCCGATGATTTTCCCTTATATGAAGACCTGAATGTTTGGGATTATTTGGATTATTTTGCGAGACTATATCACTTAAAGTTACCCCATCGTCGTCGTCGCATTCAAGAAGTTCTAGAATTAGTTCAATTAACTGGTAAAAAAGACAGTAATATCAAAACCCTCTCAAGGGGAATGAAACAACGATTAAGTTTAGCCAGAACCATTTTACATGATCCCCTTTTGTTATTATTAGATGAACCGGTTTCTGGGTTAGATCCCATTGCCAGAATGCAGTTTAGAGAAGTCATAAAAATCTTGCAAACCGTAGGAATGACGGTGTTAATTTCTTCTCATGTTTTAAGTGATTTAGCTGAATTATGTACCTCAGTGGGTATTATGGAATTGGGATCGTTAGTAGAAAGCACTCCATTAAAAGAACTTTATGAACGATTATCCCATCAACAAATTATCATTAAAACGTTAGGGGATTTAGAAAAGTTACAACAAGCATTAAAAGGTTTTAATCAAGTAGAAGAATGGGAAATAATTTCCCATAAAAACAGTTTACGAGTTAATTTTTCAGGAGGAGATGAAGAAAGTGCTGAATTATTAAAACATCTAATTCATCAAGGAATTCCCATTGTAGATTTTCACTGTACTCAAGAAGATTTAGAGTCTATTTTTCTCAATTTAGGCCATAAACAAGCTTCATGATTGATGTTACTAACTTAACCACAAATCTAGGAGAAAAAACTCAATGCTTTTTACCTATCTCGATAAGATTGGAGACTGGAATCCTCAATTAATGAGGGAATTAAAAGGACGTTTTAAAGTTCGTAATTTGTCTATTGCTGCCATTATTGCTGTCAGTATTCAAATTTTATTACTATTAGGTTTTAGTGGACAACTTCCTGTTGATCCTAATACAATAGAGGTCTCTCCATCTCAATATAGTCGTTATTGTACCGCCATTCCATCAGGGAATTCTTATACACCCTATAATCAACTATTGTGTATTAAAGATTTACTAGGAAATTGGGTCATTAATTGGCAACTTTGGTGGTTAGATATTTTTAAAGTTCTCAGTGTCACTGGTTTATTTATTTTATTAGTTGCAGGAACTTATTTACTGATTGCTGATTTATCCAAGGAAGAAAATCGAGGAACCTTAAACTTTATGCGCTTAACCCCTCGTTCTTCTAATAACATTTTATTGGGAAAAATGTTAGGAGTTCCTTCCATTATTTACTTTCTTTGTGCAATTTTATGTCCCTTACATTTAATCGCTGGATTTCAAGCGCATATTTCTCCTGGTCTAATTTTCACTTATTATTTAGGTATTATCATTAGTTGTGCATTTTTCTATAGTCTTTCTCTATTCTTTGCTTTGGTGAGTTCAAGATTAGGAGGATTTCAAGCTTTTCTAGGAAGCGGATTAGTTTTAATGTTTCTGTTTATGACCACAAGTATTGTCTTATCTTCCCATGATTTTATTTCCCATACTCCCTTAGATTGGCTGATTTTATTTTATCCAGGAACCATTTTAGCTTACTTAGTTGAGTCTACTTACATTCCCGTTCAAACAGCCAAAATTGATTACGAAACTCTGCATCAGTTTGCTTGGTATGGTAAACAGTTTTGGCAAAATTCTTTCTTAGGAATTAGTTTTATTTTCGCTAATTATTTAGTTTGCATCTATTGGATAAATCAAGCATTAAACCGCCGTTTTCGTAATCCTAATTCTACCTGGATAAGCAAATTCAATAGTTATGGAATCTCAGCTAGTTTTATCATTATTGCCACAGGATTTGTCTTTCAATCGGGTCGTCGCGGAAGGTTTGAATATCACATTTTTGACAATCTGATTGTCTTACAAATGTTCATCATTATCTTCGCTTGCTTATTAATGGTAGCCTTAAGTCCTCACCGTCAAACCTTATATGATTGGGCAAGATATCGTCACCAAATCCCTAAAAATCGCCGTTCTCTCCTCCGAGATTTAATTTTAGGAGAAAAAAGCCCTTCAACCCTAGCAATTGCCCTGAATTTAGCCATTATGTTTGCCTATCTTATTCCCACAACCTTGATATCACCCCTGAAAAATCCCCTTGGTGTTTTATTAGGACTATTTATCAGTCTGAATATCTTAATAATTTATGCACTGGTAAGTCAAAGAATTCTCTTATTTAAACTCCCTAAACCTACTTTAATTGCTAGTGGAGTCATTGCTGTTTTAATGGTTATTCCTCCTTTTATGTTTGCCATTTTACAACTGACTCCCCATCAAACCATAACCCCTTGGTTATTTACCATTTTTAGTCTCGCTGCTTTCAATCATCATCTACAAACATTAACCATGATTTCAGTTATTTTTCCCATACTAAGTCAATGGGGACTTATCGCTTTAGGTAGCTATGAAATGAGTAAATGTTTACAAAAAGCAGGAGCATCAGAAACTAAATTGTTATTGAATACTTCTAGCACTGATTTTCGTTCCCATCAAGCTTGAAGAAGGCAGGAGGCTCCGAGGCAGGGCAATACTGCTCGGTTAAGGAAAATTGTCTGCTGAGACAAGCAGGGGGAGCAGGGGATGCAGGGGATGCAGGGGATGCAGGGGGAGAAAATGGTACTTCCTCCTCTGCTTCTGAAGCTCCCTCCACCTCCTCTGCTTCCCTCGGAATTAAAAAGTAAAGTTGAAAAGTTAATAGAAATTTTGAGAACAAATCCTTATCAAAATCCTCCATCCTATGAAAAACTGAACTGATAACTGTTTATTGGGGAGGACTATCAGAAGAAGTGTCTTCTGGTGGTGTGGTTTCTGTTGTTGGGGCCGATAAATCGGGTTCAGGTTCTTTGATTTCAGGAGAAGGAATAAAGAACAGAGCAAAAGCTGCGACCACTAAACTCGCAATTCCTAAAGTAGCAGGAATAGCCCGTTGTGCTAAGGGTTCATCGGGAGGACGATAACGACGAGATAGGGGTTGTAATTGTAAAGTTAAGTCAGGTAACGTCTGACTATCGGCAAAAAATTGGTCAATACTTTCTACTAAATCAAATAATTGTACCGTCGTTAAGGTCATTTCTACAGGGTTATCCGTTTGGAACGAAGGATACCAAGTTAAGCGATGAAGATGTTGGTCAGGTAGAGTCTCAAGATTTACCTTATCTTCCTCTGCTTGGGTATGAACAGGATGGGGAATACCACTGAGATACCCTTGAGCATATTCACTGACGGTTTTTACTAAATTTTCTAGAAAACTAGAACCTCCCTGGAGTTTCTCAGGAATTCCCAGAAATCGGCATTCAACATTGACTAAAATGGACAGTACGGGACGAGTGTCTCTACCATCACTGGGAGACACACCATTACTTAACCCTTCCAAAATGAGGGTACAATTGGGTAAACTGTACTGACGTTGAATATTCATGCAACCTCCCCATCAAATAAACTAATCCAAAATCGTTGCATTCCAGCAGTGCCTGTACAAAATAATAGCTGTTTGAGCAACAATAGGGCTAGTTCATTTAATTGGTCTTCTGAACTTAAATAAACAGACACTTTAGCACGACGGGAATTCATGCGACTCCGAAAATGAGCGCGGAATTGATCTAAATATTCGGCTAAAAGAAAATGACAGGTGACAGGTAAGCCTTTTTCGTGCATTTGCTGCTCTGCTAATAGTAATTGGCGAATTTGTACGGTTAAGGGTTTCACACGATAATTAGCAATGATTACCAAGGCTTTAGCTTGTTCTATTGTTAGACTATCACGGGTATAAGCCCGTCGCCAAGGATTGGTTGAACGCAGTCGCCACAGCGCAATCCGGTTTTTAATGATTTGCTCAAGATTGAAGTGTTTGACAGTAGCTAACATTTGCTCTGACGCGCCTAATTCTAATGCTTCAAGAGCAAGTAGTAAAAGGTCGATGTGCTGTTGAATACGACCAGCACACCGTTGTCCAGAAATGGTAAAATCTGGCAAAACATCTAAAATAATTGGTTTTGACTCAACAGAAGGATTAGAATCGGCCATTGTGCTTAAAAGTTGGACTCATCTTACAGGATACTGCAAACAGAGCATCGGGTAGTTCACTCGTGGGAGTGTCAACATAGCATCAGATATCATATCTCAAATTACTGGGGATTGTGAACATTACTCAATATACCTGCTCTTGCCGAGGGAACCTCGGCGAGCTTCCTTGCTCAATTTCCAACCTCCTGCCTTCTGCCTTTCCACTCCTGCCTCCTTCAATGGATTAAATTAGAATTACAAATATAATACATACTTTAACTGTCAGTGATCTTTATCATCATTGCTAATGAGTATAATTACAAGTTGAACAAAAAGAGTATCACTGTATCGTTAGAGTCTAAAAGTTATAGTAAGATTATCAGTTAATTTAATCTGAATCAAGGAGATAATTCCTATGTTTAATCGAGATATGAAAACAGCTACTCGAACTGGCTCTAACTATCAAAAAGAATGGCAAATCTCAGTTGTGGAAATTTTAGAACTTGATCCTTGGAAATATTTTAAGAAACCTGTTCTTTCTTATAGCAAAATACGGGGTTAAATTAATTTTTCACCATAGCACCAAAATCGGCTAAAACTCTTCCATGATTACGGAGAACCCCTAATAAATTTAAACGATTTTGTCGTACTTGTGGATTTTCATCCATTATTAAAACACTATTGTCTCCATCAAAAAAATCCCTAACATTAGGGACAAGAGCCAGTAATCCCTCCATTAATAACTGGTAATTTCTCTCAGATTTCGCTTGAGTTGTTTTGGAGACTAAAGCCATCAAACCATCAAAAAATTCCCGTTCAGAAGACTTTTCAAACAACTCAGTACGCACCACTTGACTGGGATCTAATTCTGCATAGTCTAAGTCTCCTTTCGCTGCTAAACGGGTTGAACGATTGATAGTTTCATAGATTTTATCTAACATTCCATTGCTACGAATTTCTTGTAAAAATTCTGCCCGTTCTTTGACATCTAAAAGGTTTTGTAATGCTCTATTTGTATATTCGGCATCTGCTTCACCTAAAACGGCATTGACTAAATCATAATCAATATTAAACTCATCTTGTAATAGGGTTTGTATCCGTTGAATAAAGAAGGTTTGTAACGCTTCTAAAGGAGACGCTTTATCACCGTGATCTGCCATAAATGCTTGACACCCTTGTAAGAGTAATTGGGATAAGTTAATAGGTAATTGAGCTTCCCAAGTGACAGTAATAATGGCATTAGCAGCCCGTCTTAAGGCAAAAGGATCACCTGAACCTGTGGGGATCATCCCTAAGCCAAAAATACTAATTAAAGTATCTAAGCGATCAGCAATGCCAACCACTTGACCCGTTAAGGTTTTTGGCATGATATCATTAGCTCCACGGGGTAAATAATGCTCAAAAATTCCTTGGGCTACTTGTTCTGATTCTCCACTGGCTAAGGCATATTTTTGTCCCATTACCCCTTGTAATTCAGGGAATTCATAGACCATTTGCGTCACTAAATCAGCTTTACATAAGAGGGCTGTGCTTTCAATTTCTTCCTGTTCTTTTTCGGTGATTTCTAATTGTTCCGAGATTTGTTGTGCCATGTCCATGATTCGATCAACTTTGTCACGCATGGTTCCTAATTCTTTCTGGAAGGTGACGTTTTCTAGTTGAGGTAAATAACTGTCTAAGGGTTCATCACAATCTGAGGTATAGAAGAATTGTGCATCGGCTAATCTGGCTCGAATTACCCTTTCGTTTCCTTGGGCAATAATACCTTTTTTATGGGGATCTCCGTTAGCAATGGTGATGAAATTGGGTAATAGTTCATTCTCTGATTTTTTGAGAGCAAAATATCGCTGGTGTTTGACCATTACTGTAATAATAACTTCAGTAGGAAGGTTCAAAAATTCTGGATCAAACTTCCCGGCAACGGCTGTAGGATATTCCACTAAGTTGATAACTTCTGTTAATAAGTCTTGAGGAAGATCGGCTTTTGCTTTTAATTCTTGGGCAATGGTTTCGATGTCTTTTTGAATAATTTGCTGACGTTGTCTGGGGTCAACTTCTATGGATGCAGATCGCAATATTTCTACATAGTCTGATGCGTGAGCAATACTAACGGTATCTGGGTGTAAAATTCGATGACCCCGTGATAGGCGATCGCTGATAATAGTGCTATCTCCATTAACAATTTCTAGAGGTAATATTTGGTCATCACATAAGGCGACTAACCAACGAATGGGGCGAGAAAATCTTAACTCTCCATTGCCCCAACGCATAAAGCGTCTGCCTTCTAAGCTATTAATCCAAGTAGGAATTAATTCTTGTAAAATTTCTTTTGTTTGTCTTCCTTTTATCTTTTTTTCGATAAAAACAAAGTCTCCTTTATCGGTAGGACGAATTTCTAACTCTTGGATGTCAACTTCCTGTTTACGGGCAAACCCTTCTGCTGCTTTGGTGGGTTTTCCGTCTTTAAATGCTGCTTTCGCGGGGGGGCCTTTGATGACTTCATCCCGATCTTTTTGTTGCTCTGGAAGTCCAGTGATTAAGATGGCGAGTCGTCTAGGGGTTCCGTAAACAGCCAGATCGTCGGGAGTTAAAAAGTTTTCTTTTAAACTGTTAGGAATGATTTGTTTCCATTGAGCGATCGCTTCATCAATAAAATCTGCTGGTAATTCTTCTGTCCCGACTTCCAATAAAAAGAACATATTGACTTCAATTTGATAAGTTAAAATAGATTATGCTGAAACACATCATTTCATCTTATCATTATTGAGTTTTAGGATCTATAAAATTTTTATTTTTAAGATAATTTTTACTTTTTTATTTAACTTCAATTATGAATTTTAATAAGTAGGATAGGGTTTCCCTATCCTAAATTGAGACGCTGGATTTAAAAGACACCTAAAAGGACAGCAGTGGTAAACAAGATGAACATTGCCAGAACAATCATAGAGATTGTAAAATAAGGTGCATGGTTAATCTTTTCTAGGTATTGGTGTTTTTTCCGCTCTTCCTCGTTTAAAGGCTTGAAATACATATCGTGCATAATATTGACTCTCCATTCTACTCATGACGAATATTGAAGATGACCTTTCTTTGTTCCTAAATTTGCGAGTCAATGAAGCTTGTTATTGCTTACTTTGAACTATATTTAGATTAAATGTACACTGATTGATGATGAGGCTCACGACTCAATTATCTTTGCGGTGAAATGTCATCGACTTATGACTTCATTCTAAACCCATAAACTCTAATTAGACGTTAATATTTGTTACAAGAACAGTCTAACAATCAATGAGTCACGGACATAGCTGTTTCTAAATGCTTCATTAAAGTTGCTGGAGGTAAGGGACCTTTTAAATGACTCCAGGGTAATATTTGCTCGGTTTTCCAGTCATGATAAACATAATAATCTAAAGGGGGTAATTCTCCTTTTAATTCCTTAAAAGCACGTTTATAACTCCCTAATGAATCCCCATAGGAGCGAGTTAATTGTAACAGTTTACTCAGACGGCGATCGCCTCTTGATATTAATGCTTGTATCACTGACCAATTATAGCTTTCTGGACGAAATTCTATACTTTTTTTACCCAGTTGTTTCTCTAAATATTTGAGTCGTTTTTTCGCTATCTTATTCACACCTAACCATTGAAAGGGAGTATGAGATTTTGGAACAAAAGTGCTACAACCAAAGGTTAATCTTAATCCTGGGGCTGCTTTTTTGATAGATTCTAACATCATAATAGTTTGTTCAATATCTTCCTCATTTTCTTGGGGGATTCCCACCATTCCATAGAGTTTTAGATTTTTTAATCCTCCAGATTTGGCGTTAATTGCTGCTTGGATAATTTCTTCATTTTCCAGTTTTTTATTGATAATTTTTCTGATTTTTTCTGAACCACTTTCAACAGCAATAGTAACGGACTTTGTTTGGCGATCGCTTAATATTTTGGATAATTTTTCTGTTAAAGTATTGGTTCTAACAGAGGCAATACTAACCCTAACCCCTTCATATTTTGGTTGATAAAGATAGTCTAATAACTCATCAAATTGAGGATGTTGAGTAACAGATGCACCTAATAAACCGATTCTATTGGTTACTTTTAACCCTTTTTCAATTGCCGGTATTAAAGAGCCTTCTAAACTAGCAGTACGAAAGGGTAAAGTTAAATAACTTGCTAAACAAAAACGGCACATTTCTGGACAACTTCTCACCACTTCTACCATGTAAATACTTTCCCATGCTGCTTTTTCTGTCACTACCGTAGAAGCCGATAAAATATTACCTTTATAAGTCTGTTTTTCAACCGTTGAAGGAATGTTATTATCAATAGGTTTGATTGATGTTATTTCACCGTCAGGACTATTATAATTAACTTCATATAAACTGGGAATATAGATTCCTGGAATGGTAGCTAAATGTTTTAATTTTGTCTTTCTATCTTCGTATCTAACGGTTTTATAAGCATCAATAAAATTATTGATTAAATTTTCTCCATCTCCCAATAAAATAATGTCAAAAAAATCAGCAAAAGGTTCAGGGTTAGCCGTTAAAACAGGACCACCACCAAACACTAAAGGATGATGATTATTCCGTTCATTTGCCTGAAAAGGAATGGCCAAATCTTCTAAAAGATTGAGAATATTAACATAGTCTAACTCCCAAGAAAAAGAAAAGCCCAATAATTCAGACTTTTGTGGTAAAGACTCTTTAATATCGGTAAATAAGCGACTAACATTAACATCAGAACGAGTGGCAAAAGCCGCCCAAATAATTTGATATCCTAAGCTAGTAATTCCCACATTGTAATCATTAGGAAAAGCAAAAGTTAAAGAAATAGCATCATTATCAGGGGCTACAGGATTAAATAATAAACGTTCTTGATTAAAATCAGTCATTAGTTATCAATTTTTCAGTGATCAGGTCTATCCTTGATTTTAACGAAGTCAGAAGTCAGAAGTCAGAAGTCAGAAGTCAGAAGTTAGAAGTCAGAAGTCAGAAGTAGGGAATACCCTAGTTTTGTGTCATGACTACATTGACAGTGATTCCCCTGTATCCGGTTGGAAATGGATAAAAGCCACTAGAGATGGTGTCTGGGGCGTTC
>JAAUYD010221444.1_pt1 | contig 15333 bp, 14 predicted proteins | sample 7278101 | NCBI WGS metagenome assembly JAAUYD01 (sample SAMN14350128, study PRJNA611818) | marine sediment metagenome | isolation source: surface marine sediment (0.6m) | place: French Polynesia: Moorea | collected 2018-08 | reverse complement strand
TTACTTACAACGAGTAAATCCGTTCACTCCAAAAGACAGTGAGCACTGTCACGATATTCTGCCCTCCTTTTGAACAGGTTGTCTCATTTTTGAGCCGCATCGATGTCACGCACAAGAAGGCCATGAGAACTCACACTGCGGCAAAGAGGAACGGCATCGCTCCCGGCACATGGGCCGCTCTAGGCGCGCCGTAGCTTCTGAAACTGCCGACGACAGGACGAACGAGCACAGCTTGAACTGCCGCGAAGCCAACCCGCATGATGCCGAAGGACAGCCCGAACTTGCTTGCATCCCAGCCAAAGTGCGCCTCCCAGAGCAGCTGCTTTTGCGACTGAGCCACCGCAAAACTCGGCCAGCAGTTCGGGCAGAACAGGCAGCATCAGGCCGAGGCCCATGGTATTGAAGGCGACGACGGCGCCAACAACGGTGGTCGGTCAGTCAAACCGAGCGGACGTGATAGATTTCCGATCACTTGGGCGCGCATCGCCGAGCGGTCCCTCGCGGGACCGCCATCAAAGCGACTGCCTTGGAGTTCTGGGCTGGCCTAACGGGCCGTGGCGATGACGAACGTCGCCTTGGCACGCCCGGGTTTCCAACGATGCACAATGTCGAAATCGGAGGCCTCGATTGACTTGCAAAGCTCGTCCGACGTGAAAACGCGAAGGGTTGGGAAAAGCCCGAGTGCGTTGCCGATCGGCGCGATCAGTTTGAAGACCTTCAGGTCATCGCCCATGCAGATCGTGCTGGACACGAACAGATCGCCCGGTCGTAAAAGGCTGCGGATCTTCATCAGCGCGACATCTCGATCCGACACCAGATGCAACAAACTCATGGCCAGAACCGCATCATACTGCGCGTCTTTCGAGGAGAAGCTGTGCAACTCATCGACTGTGAAACGTGCGTTACCAACGTCTGTTTCCCGTCGCTTCTCCTCCGCAATCTCGACCATGCGCGGCGATACGTCGGTGGCGTGGACCTCTTTGACATAAGGCGCGTGGCGAAGTGCCGTTCCGCCGGTACCGCATCCGAATTCGAGCACCCGCATGTCAGGGCGAAGATATTGCCGTGTCAGCCGAAGTTTTTCTTCATAAGCATCGGGATCCGCGATGGGTCGCTTGGCATACTTATCCGCGATCTTGTCCCAGAATCTGCTTTCTCTGCTCAATGTCAGTTCCATATCAATCCTCATTTCGATTTTCAGTTTGCACGGCAGGTTTCCGTGCCCAGAACGCCGTGCTTCCCTGTCCCGCCCGTGAGCTCAGCTGGATCGGACAGAACCCGATGTCCTCCATCCCGCAATCGCGGAGCCATTTAAGGCCCCGCCGCTCGCTCACCGACCAGGTGCGCCAATGCACCTGAACAAACGTGCCGAACAGTGACGGGCGCGTGGCGCAGAAGAACAGATGCCCGCCGGGTTTCAGAACGCGCACCATTTCGCGAAAGCCGACCGACGGGTCCGGCAAATGCTCAAGAACGTGTGCCGCAAGGACGATGTCGAAGGTCGCATCGCCGAAGGGAATGGCTTCGACGTTTGCCTGCCAGACATCGCCCTCGATGCCTGAGTTCCGGAAGGTGTCCTCGGCGCGGGCAACCATTTCCGACGATGTGTCAATGCCGACGAAATATGCCCGATCCGAACGTGCTCGGTGAAGCGCCGTTGACAGGGCGCCCGTGCCGATCCCGCAGTCAAGGATGCTCGCGGGCTCGTTTGAACCGGTGGCGATCGACGTGATCCCGCCGCGCGAAAGCGCTGTCCGATAGGCGACGTCCAGCCGAAACCGTTCGGCGGTTCGACTCCACGTTTCCGCTGCGTGATCGTACCGGTCCGCAAGTTCTTGCGGCGTTTGGACCCGCCGCCGGACCGAGAACTCCCAGGACCCTAGGTTCCAACGGGTGAAAGGTACTGTGGATGTGCCTGAGGCATGGTTGGGCCGGTGGTATGCTGCGGCGGTCATTGCTTTAATCCTGCGATCTCGAATGTGCGAGGACCTAAGACAACAGATGTCTATGCAAAATTGCCAATTATTGTGGGTCTGCTATACAAATTTTGTGGAGTGGAAAGGCACGAAATTCGATTGGAACCAGGCACGCGCGTTTCTGGTCACGGCCGAGGAGGGCTCGCTGTCCGCTGCCGCGCGTGCGCTCGGTTTGACGCAACCGACCCTCAGCAGACAGGTCGCCGGAATCGAAGACGCGCTCGGCGTCACGCTCTTCGAACGAAGCTCACGCGCCCTCCTTCTCACCCGCGCCGGAACCGAGCTTCTCGAACACTTTCGTTCCATGGGAGAGGCCGCCAACCGGATTTCGATTGCTGCAACGGGACAATCGCAGTCAATTACCGGTCACGTGGCAATAGCGGCAACGAACCTCCTCGCGACCCAGTACCTGCCGTCCATTCTTGCGGATATGCGTGTACTGGCCCCGGAACTTCAGGTGGAGATAGTGACGTCCAACCAGTTGAGTGATCTGCGCCGCCGCGAAGCCGACATCGCCATTCGTCACGCCCGGCCACAGGACGAAGCGCTATTTGCCAAGAAACTACCCGACCGAACCGCAACGCTGTTTGCATCACGGGACTATCTCGCCTCGGTTGGAAACCCATCAAAACCGGAAGACTTTCGGTCGCTCCAATTCGTCGGCTTCGAGCACCCGGAACACTTGCTGGGGCTCATGGCGTCCCGGGGTCTCGACCTGACCCGGGCGAATTTCAACCTCTGCACCGCCAGTGGCACTATGTCTGTAGAACTGATGCGCCATGGCCTCGGCATCGGCGTCCTTCCCAATGAAATCGCCGATGCCTATGACGAACTCGTGGTTGCATGGGACGGGTTTGAGCCGATCCAGGTGGAAACCTGGCTCGTCGCACACCGCGAGCTTCGTACAAACCCGAGCATCCGGCTTGTCTTTGATCTCCTTGCAGAAGGGCTTTCGCAAAAGGGGAAACGACTACGGCGTCATTGAGGGTCTTGGGACTTCGAGCCTCCGTCCTCATAGCGCTTCCGCTCCTCTACTGACGCACGTCGCCACTCCGAGCGTAGGATGTCCATGCGACGAGGAATGGGCGTGTCGAGAACCTCGGCTTCGGTGATCCGTTCGGTTCGGAAGTAGCGGAAACCCTCGCGCAATTCGCACCATGCAGCGATGATGCGGCTCGTGTCGCGGTAGCCCAGCAGAATGGGCCAGATCACACGGCGCGTCTTCCTGCCGCCGCTGTCAGCGTAAGCTAGGGCGATCTTCCGACTCCGCCGAATGGCCAGACGGATGGACGCGGCGCCAAGAACCTCCTCCGGCTGTTCGACGGGCGCGACGCTGACAACCGGCTCCAGAAAGGAAGTCCGGTACTTGTCCGGCGCGACGGTTTCCAATTTGGTGATCAGCTTCTCGGCCGCCAGCGCCAGTTCAGGTTCGCCGCGGGTCTGTACCCACAGCACCCCAAGCGTCACCGCCTCGATTTCGTCCGGGGTCAGCATCAGCGGCGGCATGTGAAAGCCAGACTCCAGCACATAGCCGACCCCGGCTTCTCCGTTGATCGGCACGCCTTGACCGATAAGCGCGGCAACATCGCGATAGACCGTGCGCTTGGTCACGCCCAGTTCGCTGCCGATAGACTGGGCCGAGATCGGGCCCTTCGCGCGCCTCAGTACTTCGATGATCTCGAACAGCCTGTCGCCGCGTCTCATGCGATCTCCTTTCGACGATGCCGACCATACTGACAGTATGCTGACAGCACGCTGTCAGCATAGGCGAGTTAGAAGCACGACAGCCGCCAAAACGGAGACCAATTCATGAAACGTCATCTTGCCCTTGTCCTCGCATCCACACTTCCCACAGCGCTCTCTGCTGAGACGTCCGAGCCAATAGACCCTGCTCCGATCATGGCCATGGGGGCCTATGTCGCGACCGACGACATGGAGGTATCTCAGGCGTTCTACCGGACCCTCTTCGATAGCGCCCCGGCCATCGGGCTGCCGGATTTCGTGGCATTCGACGTTGCTGGCGGCTGGTTCGCAATCGTTTCGCGGGACAAATACGCGCCTGAGTCCCAACCCGGGTCCGGCGCAGTTCCCTACCTGCAATCCGGCGATCTCGAAGGCTTGCAAACCCGCGTCGTCCGCGCTGGTGCAATAGCGCCGGAGATCATCGAGGAACCCGGCATCCATCTGCTGAAGATCATTGATCCCAACGGTCAGCTAATCGAGTTCTTTCGATTGACCGGCCAATAACTCCGTCAGGATTGTTCCCCAAATCCCTCGCCTGAAAAGGAATCTGCACCGTGAAGATGAACTACTTCGTCGTTGGCACAAACGACATGGACGCCGCCACCGAGTTCTACGACCAGCTTTTTGCGCAATCAGGCTTGGAACGCGTCTCACCCACAGACAGAATGACGTATTGGCTCGGCACGGACTTCGCCTTTGCAGCCGCTATCCCATTTGACAAGAAACCCGCTACCAACGGCAATGGGACAATGGTCGGCTTCAGCGTCGGGTCAGCCGAAGAAGTGGAAAGGATGCACAGTTTAGCCATCAGGCTCGGCGGGACCAGCGAAGGTGAGCCAAAACGACGCGGGCCGCGCTTCTCCGCCTACGTCAGGGACCTGGACAGAAACAAGCTGTGCTTTTCCGACTAGGATGGCCTTTAGCTACCGCTCTATTACTTTTGTCCTTCCTGTTCCGCGGCCCTCGCCTCCGAAATTCGCCGCACGCAGAGGCTTACCTCAAGCTGGATAGCTCCTATTCTGCGGCGATCTTCAGGTCTACCGTGTTGAAGTAACGTGCCTCAACACTCTCCGCGCCTGTCCGGCGACGCCGGATGAGCGCGAAGACGGGTGGCGTGAAGTAAAAGGACACCACGGTCGACAAGATCACACCACCGGCAATCGCCACAGCGAACGGGGGCCAGAACGCGCCGCCTCCAAGAATGAGCGGCAGGAAGCCACCAAAGGTCGTGATGGTGGTTGAGATGATGTGACGGCTCGAGCCAGTGACAACACGGGCCATTGCATCAGGATCGCCAGCGCTTGCCTCCCGGTCCTGCTGCAAGCCGGTCAGAATAATGATGGCCGCGTTGATCGACACACCGATCGAGCCGATCACGCCAATGATCGCCTGAATGCCGAACGGATACTGCATGATCGCGAGCGACAGCATCGAAAGCCCCGCCGACAAGACGCAGACCACCAGCGCAACGGCCGTGAGCCGGAAGGAGTTGAACGTCAGCGCGATGGTTGCAATCGTGAGCGTCACGATCAGTCCGACCGAGGCCATCAGATTCCCGACAGTGCTCGATCGCGCATCGCTGTCGCCGCCGAGGGCAAGGCTGTAGCCAGACGGCAATTCGAACCCGCGATCATCAAGAGCCTGAAGCACCTGCTGCAAGGCTTCTTCGGGCAAAACATCGGGGACGATGAAGGCCTGTATGGTATTCTCGCGGATTCCATTTGTGCGTGTGATGACGCTTTCAGACGGCTCAACGACAACTGTGGCCATTTCCGATAGAGGAACGGCCGGAAATGCACCCGTTGCCGAGACCGCAGGCGCATCCGGCAGAAGGATCGGCATGTCGGCAATCGCCTGAAGGTCGGTGCGAAGCCCGTCACCCATCCGGACGCGAACCGGCAACTGTTCGGTCCCTTCGACCATCGAGCCGCCGACGAAGCCCACCAGCGCCGTGTCGAGTTGCGCCGCGACGTCGGCGACATCAAGGCCGAGAAGCCGCGTTTTGACCTCATCAATCTGAAAACGCACCTGCGGCGCGCCGCCATTCACCCCCGCACGAGCCTGCGTGACGAGATCGAGGTCCGCCATGATCGCGCGAACTTCGTCGCCCAATTGGCGAAGGGTCGCGATGTCCTGACCTTCGATCGTGATTTCAACCGGTGCGTCGACCGGCGGGCCTTGCACAAGCCCGCGCACGATGACCTGGGCGTCAGGGTAGGTTCGGTCGAACTCGTTCTGCAATGATGACACGAGGCGTGCGGCGGCGGCATCGGTCTCGGTCGTTACCATGGCCTGCGCAAACCCAGGCTCCTGCGACCGATTGCCGACGATGTTGTAGTAGAATGCAGGTCCTGAGCGACCCACGGTCCAGTAAACACTCCGCGTTTCGCTGTCAGACCGGATCCACTCGTCCATCTCGGCCACGGTGCGCGCCGTTTCCGATATCGACGATCCGGGTGGCAGGTCAACCTCGACGTAGAATTGGTTGCGCTCGACGCCCGGGAAGAATTGTGCGGTCAGCGTGGGGAAAGCCGCGAACCCCAGAACGGGCAGCACGAGGGCCAGGGCAATGGCGCGAAGCGGGTTTGTGACGGCGAGGCGGATGGACGCTTCGAACAGCCGTCCGAGTAGCGGGATCGAGACACCACTCGACACAAACCCACGCCTTTCTCCGGTTGCCAAGACCCAGCCAGCGATGGCGGGTGTCACCGTAAGGGCGACGATGAGCGACCAGACGAGCATCAGAACAACGGCGATCGCAATTGCGCCGACGAAGTCACCTGCCGGGCCCGGCAAAAGGATCATCGGCGTGAAGGCCAGAGCCGTAGTGACTGTCGACGCGAGAAGCGGCGCTGCCAGACGGCGTACGGCATCGCGAACAGCTTCGATCCGCGCCATACCGTCAACAAGCCGCCGTCGGATTTCATCCGTCATGACGATTGCCGCGTCCACGAGGAGACCGAGCGCAACGATCAGCCCGGTCACTGACATCTGGTGGATGGGCAGGCCGATGAAATTCATTGTCGCAAGCGTTGCAAGCGAGACAACGGGCAAGACAAGAGCGACGATCGCGGCGGCTCGAAGTCCCAGGGTCACGAACAAGACCGCGACCACGAGACCGACACCGATTGCCATGTTCGTGCCGACATCTGCCAGTCGATCGAGCGTGTAGGTGCTCTGGTCGAACAGAAGCGTCTCCTCGACACCCAGAGGCACCTGGTCGGCACCCGCGGCAAGCTCGTCGCGCAGAAAGCCCATCCAACGGTCGATCTGCACGCCGTCCTGCGCCAGCACGCCAATGAGAATGGCAGGCTCGCCGTTCGCGATGGCATATTCCGACGCAGGCGCACGAGGGCCGCGGTCGATGACGGCAATGTCGCCCAGCGTTACGGTGCTGCCGGATGCGCCTTCTCTGAGGACGACCTGCCTCAGTCGATCAAGGGTTTCAATTTCGCCGGAAACGCTGATGGTAAGGTCGACGTCGCCCTGCAAACGACCCGCCTGCACCTTGCCGTCGGCTTCTACAATACGTCCCGCGATCTCGGAGGCGGTGAGGCCAAGCGCCGCGGCCTTGATCGGATCAACGCTGACCGAGACTTCTTCCTCCGGGGTCCCGAAGTAATCGACTGCGCGTGTGTTCGGGATCGCGCGCAGCCGGTCTCCCAAGGTCTCAGCGTGGCGCGACAGTAGTGTCAGCGGCACATCGACCTCGGGCGATGTGATGGAAATGACGGCGGAGTAGGCCGAAATGCCTTCAGCGTTGAAGTCGGGAGCAAGAACGCCGGATGGGAAGTTGCGGCGGGCATCTTCGACAGCATCACGCGCCTCGCCCCAGACCTGTTCGATCGTGGCTTCATCAAGCGTTTCCAGAAGCTCGATTGACACCACCGAAACACCGGACCGCGAAACCGACGACACCGTGTCGATTTCCGCGATAGTGCGAAGTTCCTCTTCGATTTCGGCCGTGACAAGCGACTCGACCCGCTCGGGGTCTGCGCCAGGAAACTGCGTCGTGACCGTCGCGAACAGGTTCGTGATGGTCGGGTCTTCTTGCCGTCCGAGCGATAGGAACGACGACAGACCGGCCGAGACAAGAACAAGGACAATCAGGGCGACAAGGCGCGGGTGGCGGAAGGTCAGGGTTTCCATAGCAGGGTCCTACTCGCTGGAGACGGCGGCGACACGCTGGCCAACCGTGACACGTTGCGGGCCTTCATCAATCAGATGCGTTCCATCAGGAAACGCTCCGGCGACGAAAACACGGTCGCTTTCGGCGTGAACAACCTCCACGGTTGCCGCACGGACGATGTTTTCGTTATCCACGGTCAAGACCGTCCACTGCCCGCGCACGCCTTCCTTGAGGCTTGTCATGGGCAGCCAAAGACCTTGTTTTTCGATGCGCTCGCTCACCAGCAAGCGAGCAGTCTGGCCGAAGGCTGGTACGACATCGCCGTCAATTGCAAAGATCGCTGTACGTGTCCGCGTTATGGGGTCGATGTCGGGACGAAGCGCGACGAGCTTCGCTGGGTAAGTTTGCCCAGCCAGTTCCAACTTGGCCGCACTGAGACGCGCCTTGTCGACATCGAGAGGCACACCGACGCGCACCTGGGGCCGGCGCAGTTCGATGAGGTCGAGAACCGGCTGTCCGGGGCTGAGCGTTTCGCGACCGTCGACAAAGCGTGACGCAACCCGACCATCGAACGGCGCCGTGATGCGAGACTTGGCGATACGAATGTCGACATTCGTTATCCCTGCGTCGATTTCGGCAATGCGTCCCAGAAGCCGGTCGCGCTCCGAAATTGCCCCATCAAGGTTTGCCTGCGTCGCAAATCCGCGCTTTTCGAGTTCCTCGTTCCGCTCCACCGTCTGGACTGCGAACCTGAGCTGCGCTTCAGAGGCGGACTTCGACGCGAGCAATTGCGCGCGTTCGGCCTCCAGGAGCGACGTGTCTTGAGTAGCGACGACTTGTCCTTGGCTGACGACGTCTCCCTCATCGACCGTGATGGACGCCAACTGGCCGGCAAGCTCGAATGAGACCGAGACTGTCCTTTGCGGCTCGTTTTGTCCAATAAACGCACGCTTTACTTCATAGCCAGTCTCGACGCGAAGAGGTCGCGTCTGCACGGGAATTGCGGGAGCGGGATCAGGTGACGGCGCCGCCTCTGCCAGCCGGGTCAATTCGCCCGAGCCGATCTGTACCGCGAATGCCGCGCCGATAATGACCGCGACAGTCAGTGAAACTCTAATGGCCAGCCTGGCCGCATTTGCAAACCAAGTGGATATTCTCCCAGTTTCGCGCGCTTTTTCCGTCGTATCCATCGTCGAATCCTCGCAATGTTAGCTGCTCTAACATATGTTAGAAGTTCTCACTTTGACAAGAGGTACGTCTTTTGCGAGAGTTTGGATCATGAACGAAGACGAAAAAACACTGACGAAACCGGCTGGTAGCCAGAGCAAAAAAGCGCTCAGAAAGTCGGGTTACCACCACGGCGACCTGCGTGCCGGATTGATCGAAGCGACTCGCCGCTTGGTCGAGGAGAAGGGACCGGACGGGTTTTCCGTGTCCGATGCGTGCCGCCTCGCAGGCGTTTCGACCGCGGCCCCGTACAAGCATTTCAAAGACAAGAACGAGATGCTTGTCGCAATGGTTCTGGAAGGCATGCAAAGGCACAAAGCAAACATGCTAGCCGCCCTCGAAGGTGTCCCCGAAGGCACGCCCGCGCGTGTCACAGCACTCGGACGCGAATACGTAAACTTCGCCCTTCGCGAAAACGGCGTCTTCCGCCTGAAGTTCGGCGGCTTCACCGACCGACTGGAAGACCCAAGGCTCCAGACCGCGGGCGAAGAGACCTTCGGAATTGTGCTTCAGGAGGTTGCAAATTGCCTAGGCGCCGCCGAAATCACGCCGGAGGTTCGACGCCGTGGCTTCATGCTCTGGAGCTTCGTGCACGGGCTATCGTTTCTTCTGGTGGATAAGAAACTGGCAGATATGGGCGGCGAAAACGGGTTGGAGAGTTTGCTCTCCGAAATAGCCGAACGGGTTCTAAAAGACTGATTGCACAGTTCCCTTGGGAAGATGGCATTCGTCACTTGGGCACCACGGTGTGGTCTCGAAAGGTGACTCACGCAAACTCAAACCGACCGGCCCCAAACGAGCTTCACGAAGGTCTTGCTCAGCCGGTCGTGTTCGCAACCCGAACAATTCAATGAAACAGGCTGGACGCCCAAAATGCCCGGATCAGGGGTTACGTCAGAACCGACAGCTTGATGCGCCGTCCATGCAATTGTCGATATGCAGACAGATCGCACAGTAGCGACGACCCAAAGCAAAACTGCCAACAAAAAATCGGCAGTCAGGAGTGGTCGGCCATGGATGACCCGGCAATTTCCTTTGCCACTACAGGGAAAACCCGCGTTACGCCATTTCCAACGAAATGCACCCAAGCCTCACATGGCGCAGACGCTGCGCAATTGCGACGAAGAATGTCAGCGGGGCACCCAGCAGTCGAGACCGTATCCTGAACGCAGCGAGCGAGATTTGAGGAAGTGGCAGCCCGTAGGGGAATCGAACCCCTCTTTCCAGGTTGAAAACCTGGCGTCCTAACCGATAGACGAACGGGCCGGCGCCTGAGCGGGCTAATTAGGGGAGCGGGGGCGTGAGGGCAAGGGGATTCTTGCAAAATATTCCCGGACGTCAGTTGCGCTTCAACTGAGCTCAAGTCGGGCGCAGATTTCCGATAGGCAGGCGTCAAGGTCACGCCCCGCAGTATCGATCATTGGCCACGACGCTGGCCACTCGTCATACTGACGCGACCTGATGGCGGTCCAGTCTGCGCCGTGTTTGGCCCCTGCCGCCGCGCGACGCTTGATCCGCGCTTGATGCTCGGCCTCGTCGCTGCAAACAAGCCGAATCCAATCAATATCGACCGGCACCCGATGGGCGAGCGCTTCCCAGTCGTCCCAACCTTGCCGATGGCCGTGAACGGCGTCGGCGACGACGGTCTGGCCCGCCAAAAGCGCGTCGGCTGCGACAGCCTGAGCGACGGTATAACCGGCGTCTTTAAGATCGGTGAAATCAACATGTGAGCGGCGCAAACCTTCCTCGATCGTATCGATTCTCAGGTAAACCGCGCCAAGCTGACCCGACAACGCCCGCGCAAGCGTGGTCTTGCCAACCCCGGGAAGCCCCGCAAACAGGATGAGACGCCCGCCACTCACGGCGCGACAGCAGCGTCTTCAAGTCGAAGCTGAGCGCTTTGACGCCCGCCCCAATGGTTGATCTCGAGCCGCCCGGCACAGTGAAACCGTTTCCCGCCGCCGTTCCGCACAGCATCCCCAATAGCGCCGTCCCATTCCCCGAAGGCAATGGCGTCGAGCTTTGCGCCAAGCCCGTCACCAAGCGTCACTTTGAGGTGCCCGCTGCCGACCTCGCGGAAATGCAGGATCGTCGCGTCGGTAATCGCGAACCGTGGGGCAGGGGCCGACTGTCCGAAAGGACCGGCCAGTTCGATCTGTTGGATCAGATCGACCGTCGCCGCACCGGGCATCAGTGCGGCGTCAAGATTGAGGTCGCGCGGTCCCGTCGCGCCCGCGCCTTGACGGGCGAGCAACTCTGACAGTCGCTCCATGGCCGGTTCAAGCTTGTCGCGCGCGACGGTCAGGCCCGCCGCCATTTTGTGGCCGCCGCCTTTCAGGAGAAGGCCCTCGGCGGCAACGGTCTGGATTACTTGCCCGAGGTCGACGCCCGCCACAGACCGGCCAGACCCCTTACCCTCGTCGCCGTCAAAACCAATCACGACAGAGGGCCGGTTCGTCGCCTCCTTCAGTCGCGCCGCGACAATGCCCACGACACCGGGGTGCCAGCCGTCTTCAGCGGCCCAGACCAACGGCCCGTCAAGCCCCCGCGCTTCGGCCTGTGCCAATGCCGCGTCGCGGACGGCGGCCTCGATCTCGCGGCGTTCCGTGTTGAGCGCATCGAGCTTTTCGGCCAGCGCCAACGCTTCGTTAGGATCCGTTGTAGACAGACACCTCGCGCCAAGGTCCGCCCGACCAACCCGGCCCCCGGCGTTCACGCGCGGCCCGAGGATGTAGCCAAGGTGATATGCATTCGGTGGCGTGTCGATCCGTGCGATGTCAGTGAGCGCCGTGATCCCCGGCCGGCCTCTCTGGGCCATCACTTTGAGCCCGGTTCGAACGAACGCGCGATTGACACCGATCAGCGGCGCGACGTCGGCGACGGTGGCAAGCGCGACAAGGTCGAGCATGGCTATGAGGTCTGGGCCCGTTATGCCCTTGGCCCTCAACCGCCGGTTCGCATCGACAAGGACCAGAAACACGACCGCTGCCGCGCAAAGGTGCGCAAGCTCTCCCGTTTCGTCCTGCCGATTGGGATTGACCACGGCAAGCGCCGACGGCAGCGTTTCGCCGCCGAGGTGGTGGTCGAGGATGACGACGTCCGCGTCTTTCGCAGCATCAATGGCGTCGAGAGACAGCGTGCCACAGTCGACACAGATGATCAGATCATGCTCCGCCGCGAGAGCGCGCATGGCCGGTGCGTTGGGGCCATACCCCTCGTCAATCCGGTCGGGCACGTAAAGCGTCGCCGACGTGTCCAACTGTCGGAGCCAATCGATCAACAAGGAGGCCGATGCGCCGCCGTCGACGTCGTAGTCGGCGAAAATGGCGATCTTCTCGCGGCTTTCAACCGCACGGATCAGGCGTTCCGACGCCGGTTCCATGTCGCGCAGCGACATCGGGTCGGCCATAAGATCTCGAAGCGCGGGGTTGAGGTGGCGCTCTGCATCGTCAGGGCTAACACCACGCCCGACGAGAATACGGCAAAGCGCGGGAGGGAGACCCGTTTGCTGTTCCATCGCTTCGGACAGCCGCAGAGACCCTGCGTCCGGACCGACCCAGCGACGACCGCTCAGGGAATCGGCAACTCCAAGAAACGCATCGACGCTCAATTCTCAATCGGGTGGCGGTATGTCATCCGCCGAACGGACCCGGTCTTCGAACGCATGAGGATCGTCTCCGCCGTCAAAACACCCGGCTCACGCTTGATCCCCGGCAGGATCGACCCGTCCGTCACGCCGGTTGCGGCAAAGATGACGTCGTTGGTGACCATATCGTCGCGGGTGTAAACGCGGTCAAAATGCTTGATCCCGGTCTTCTCGGCGCGCTTGCGCTCTTCGTCATTGCGGAAGACCAGCTTGCCGTACATCTGCCCACCCATGCATTTGAGCGCAGCGGCTGCGAGAACGCCTTCAGGCGCGCCACCTGAGCCCATGTACATGTCGATCCCGGTTGAAGGCTCTGCACAGTGGATCACACCCGCCACGTCGCCGTCGGTGATCAGTCTGATCGCTGCGCCGGTCGTCCGGATCTCGGCGATCATGTCCTCGTGGCGCGGGCGTTCCAGTACGCAGACCGTAATGTCATCAGCCGAGCAGCCCTTCGCAGAGGCCAGCGCGTGAACCCGTTCCGCAGGGGACATGTCCATCGTCACCACACCCGCTCGAAATCCGGGGCCAATGGCGAGCTTGTCCATATAGGTGTCCGGCGCGTGCAGCATTGATCCGCGCGGCCCCATCGCGATCACGGCGAGGGCGTTGGGCATGTCCTTCGCGGTCAGCGTCGTGCCTTCCAGCGGATCGAGCGCAATATCCACCTCCGGACCTTCGCCCGAGCCGACCTCTTCCCCAATGTAAAGCATTGGAGCCTCGTCGCGTTCACCTTCCCCGATCACGACGACGCCCCGGATTTCCAGCGCATTGAGCTGCGTTCGCATCGCGTCCACCGCCGCCTGATCCGCCGCTTTCTCGTCTCCCCGCCCGATCAAGCGCGCCGAGGCCAGCGCCGCCGCCTCCGAAACGCGGGCCAGGCCGAGGGAAAGCATGCGGTCGTGGAATTTGGTGTCGGCCATGGGGTGGGCTCCGGAATTGAGTTGTCGCGTCCTCCCTAACTGCCCGGCAATCGGCGGGCAAGGGGATCGCTGTTTCTGGTTTCGCGCCAAGTCCTCTGTCGCTATATGGGCGCGCGGAACGCAATACGAGAAGGCTTGATATGGCAAACGTTGTGGTCGTGGGCGCTCAGTGGGGCGACGAGGGCAAGGGTAAGATCGTCGACTGGCTCAGCGAGCGCGCGCATGTCATTGCACGATTTCAGGGCGGCCATAACGCGGGTCACACGCTGGTCATCGACGGTGAAGTCTACAAGCTCCACGCGCTGCCCTCGGGTGTTGTGCGCGGCGGCAAGCTCTCGGTTATCGGCAACGGCGTAGTCCTGGACCCTTGGCACCTGGTCAAAGAGATCGAGACAATCCGGGAGCAGGGGGTCGAAATCACGCCAGAAACCCTGATGATTGCCGAGAATACGCCGCTCATCCTCCCGCTCCACGGCGAATTGGACCGTGCGCGCGAGAGTCAGAACTCGGTCGCGAAGATCGGCACCACAGGCAGGGGGATCGGCCCGGCCTACGAAGACAAGGTCGGTCGACGTGTCGTCCGTGTCGCTGATCTCGCGGATGAAGCGACACTTGAAGCACGTGTGGGCCGCCTCCTCGTTCACCATGACGCGCTCCGCCGTGGCCTCGGCCTTGAACCGGTCGACCGAGACGCACTTGTCGCGTCACTGAAAGAAATCGCCCCGCAAATCCTGCCCTACGCCGCGCCGGTCTGGAAAGTCCTGAACGAGCGCCGCCGCGCAGGTGAGCGCATACTCTTCGAAGGCGCACAGGGCGTTCTGCTTGACGTCGATTTCGGCACCTATCCGTTCGTGACCTCGTCCAACGTCATTTCAGGTCAGGCCGCCACCGGCACAGGCATCGGCCCCGGCGCCATCGACTTCGTTCTTGGCATCGTGAAGGCCTACACCACCCGCGTCGGCGAGGGGCCGTTTCCAACGGAACTTCACGACGAAGACGGTCAGCGCCTCGGTGAGCGCGGCCACGAATTCGGCACGACAACCGGCCGCAAGCGCCGCTGCGGCTGGTTCGACGCGGTCCTCGTCCGCCAAACCTGCGCGACGAGCGGTGTGAACGGCATCGCGCTGACCAAGCTCGACGTCCTCGATGGCTTCGACGAGCTGAAAATCTGCACCGGCTACGAACTCGACGGCCAAGTCCTCGACTACCTGCCCACCGCCGCCGACAAACAGGCCCGCGTGACACCCGTCTATGAGACGCTCCCGGGTTGGTCCGAAAGCACAGCAAGCGCGCGAAGCTGGTCGGATTTGCCCGGCGAGGCGGTCAAATATGTGCGCCGGATAGAGGAACTGATCCAATGCCCGGTGGCAATGCTCTCGACGTCGCCCGAGCGCGAAGACACGCTCCTCGTGACCGATCCGTTTGCGGACTAACACGACATTTGACCTTGGACGAGAGACGCTAAATACAAGCTCATGGCCCTGTCTTACAAAGCCCGCCGCCGCTGGTCGCTCTTCGTCCTCGTGATTGGCATCCCGGTCTACATTGTCACCGCCGTGACAATCGTAAACCTGTTCGACCGCCCGCCATTCCTTCTGGAACTGTTTATCTACGTCGGCCTCGGCGTCGCATGGGCGTTTCCGATGAAAAAGGTCTTCCTCGGCGTCGGCAAACCCAACCCTGACGCGC
>JAAUYD010020471.1_pt1 | contig 15337 bp, 17 predicted proteins | sample 7278101 | NCBI WGS metagenome assembly JAAUYD01 (sample SAMN14350128, study PRJNA611818) | marine sediment metagenome | isolation source: surface marine sediment (0.6m) | place: French Polynesia: Moorea | collected 2018-08 | reverse complement strand
CCGGGGCACTCATGGGTTGGTTGGTCATTTCGTTGCCTCCTCCAGGTGTTTCAGTGCGTCCATCAGTACGCCGCGATGGTAGCCGCGATACCAGAGGAGCCCCTCGCGTCGATTGTAGAGGCCCACTTGGCTGTCGCTGTCGAGCCACGCAGCCATCCGTCCGTCCCTTACCGTGAAGATCAATGGCAGGCCGGTGACGTTCGGGCTCGGCGCCCCGAGCCGGTTGATCAGGTCCGGACCATCGGGGCTGTAGCGGTCTTCGATATGAGCGACAACGAAGGTCTGGGCCACGTACGCGTTAAGTGCTTCGGCGCCCTCCCGATCGGCAATACCTTCGAAGAGGGTCGCGGTCTCTTCCCCGAAGCGGTATCGGAAGGCGCCGGTCTGGCCGTCGAAATGCGCCGACAGGACGTGGCACCAGATGCACCACTCAGCCCCGTAGACGACAAGGACGGTCTTGTCCTCGGCTTTGGCCGCGGCCGCCGCCCTGGCCAGAATCTCGGTCTGGCTTCCGCACTCATCATAAAGCTGGGCGCGCCCGAACCGGCAGCTTTCGGATATCCTGGTCGGGAAATCGGTGATCTCATCCGCCTGAGCCGGAGCGGTAAGCGCAAGGACAAGAGCGAGCAGACGCAACATGACCGATCTATAGCATGAGCCGCTGTGGATCGTCAGCCTTCGCTCCCACCCCTGGCCAACGGCTGGATCTCGCCGCCGGCAATCCGGTTTGACGCCCGTCAATCGGCAGCCCGGTCCGCCCGGCGTATTGTGGGCGGAAAAGGCAGGGGATCCATGCGACAGTATCGGGAAGGCGGGTCATGAACCCAAGACTGCTGATCATCTTCTATCTCGGGATCCTGATCACGCCCTTGGCACTTGCGTGGGCGCAGGGGCTTCCCTCCCGTTCGGTGATGGACGAACTCGCCTCGGGCGCGGGACTGTTGGCTCTGGTCATCATTTTGGCGGAGTTCCTGTTGTCAGGGCGGTTTCGCACAATCTCCCGCACGATTGGGATGGATGTGACCATGCGCATCCACCAGCTTTTTGCCCGCTCGGCGCTGGTGCTGGCAGTGGTGCATCCGTTCCTCTACCGGGCCGAATGGAACCCGCCTTACCCTTGGGACGTGACCCGTCGCCTGACGCTCTACTACGATGTGCCGAGCCTGTTGACAGGTTTCTTCGCGTTAGCGCTGCTGCTGGCACTGGTCATGCTTGCGCTGAGCCGTGCGCGGCAGACGTCTTTCAGCTACGAGACCTGGCGGCTGATGCATGGGCTGGGCGCGGCACTGATCGCGGGGCTCGGCGTCTTTCACGCACTCTGGGCCGGGCGGTATAGCGCCGATCCTGCGATGGTTTGGCTTTGGTTGGGCCTTCTTACCATCGCTCTCTTCTCACTGAGCTATGTTTATCTATGGAAACCCCTGAGACAGCTCCGCGCGGGGTGGCGGGTCGCCAGCGTCATGCCGGTCGCCCGCAAAACGTGGGAGCTGACGATAACGCCCGATGGACACGCGGGGCTGGATTATGCGGCGGGGCAGTTTGTCTGGCTGAATGTCGGACACACGCCGTTTTCACTCGCTGAGAACCCGTTCTCGATCAGTTCGGCGCCGGGCTCGGGTCCGGAGGTGAGCTTCATCATCAAGGAACTGGGGGACTTCACCAACACGCTCGGCCGTATCGAACTCGGCACGCCCGCGCATCTGGACGGGCCGCACGGGCACCTGACCGCGGAGGGACGGACCGAGCCCGGTATCGCACTGATCGCCGGCGGTGTCGGTATCGCGCCCCTGATCGGGATCCTGCGGGATCTGCATCTGAAGGGGGATCCGCGCCCGACGATCCTGATTTATGGCAACAGGACGGAGGATCAGATAGCCTGCCGGGAGGAGCTGGATCTATTGGCGACGGAAAGCAGTTCAAAGGTTGTCCACGTCTTGTCCGAGCCAGGTGAGGGCTGGACAGGTGAGACGGGTTTCATCACCGCAGATCTGCTGAAACGTCATTTTGCCGGCCCTGAGCATCGGACTTGGCTGTACGTGCTCTGCGGTCCGCCTGCGATGCTGGAAGCCTTGGAGAAAGCCCTGATTGACCTCGGCGTGCCGTCCCGTCAAATCCTGTCGGAGAGGTTCAGTTATGACTAGATGGCTGGCCCGAATGCCGGGGTCTAAAAGGATCACATTGATCTACCGGCTGCTGAATGCCGCCATCATCGCGATGCTGATCGCCTTTGCGCTGCGGGGGTTGTGGTAATGCCAAACACGAAGGTGATGATCACGGATTATGGCGGCCCGGAAGTGTTGAAGGTCGTGACAGAGCCCGACCTGCCGGTGCCCGGACCGGGCGAGGTGCGGATCCGGGTGCTGGCCACCAGCGCAGCGTTCACCGATGTTATGATCCGCCTTGGCAAGTATCCTGATGTAAGGGACAAGCCGCCCTTCACGCTGGGCTATGACATGGTCGGCGTGGTCGAGACGGAGGGCGCGCGGTTCCCCGTAGGCACGCGGGTGGCCGACCTGACCACGACCGGCGCCTATGCCGAGCATATCTGCCGCCCGGAAGCGGGATTGACCAAGGTTCCGGAGGGTGTCGCGACGCTGGATGCGCTGGGGGCGATCCTGTCGGGCGTCACGCCCTGGCAGATGCTGCATCGGGTGGCCAAGGTCCGGGCTGGCCAGCGCATCCTGATCCATGGAGCAGGTGGGGCAGTCGGCACGATGGCACTTCAGTTTGCGAAGCTTGCAGGTGTTGTGGCCTACGGTGCGGACATTCCTAAAAAGCACGACCTGATACGCGAGTTGGGAGGCATCCCCCTTGCCCCGGGCGCGGCGCCGGAGACGCTGGTCGATGCGGTGTTCGACCCTCTTGGCGGTGAGAGCCTGACCCGCTCCCTCCACGTACTGGCGCCGGGGGGCATGCTAGTGGCATTCGGCTTCCACGAGGCCATGCTCGGCCATGGTGGCAGCATCTCGTTGGATTTCATCAACCTGACGCTTTGGGACTGGATGCCCAACGGCCATGCGACTGCGTTCTACTCCATTGGTGCCATGCGACGGAAACATCCCAACTGGTTCCGCACCGATCCGGCGCAGGTCTTCGCACTGCTGGCCGACGGGAAAATCCGCGCCGTGGTGACGGAGACACTGCCTCTGGCGGAAGCTGCCCGCGCGCATAAGCGCGTCGAGGCAGGTCAGGTTGAGGGCAAGCTTGCACTAATCGTCACAGAGGAATAGCGGCGGTCACTTCGACCTCGACCTTGAACTCAGGCCGGGTGAAGCCGCTGACGATGACAAGGGTCGAGGCGGGCAAAAGCTCCAGATCTGCAAGCCATCTGTCGCGGGCAGCCATGTAGCCCGCCATATACTCGCGGTCAGTGACGAAGGCGTTGATGCGGACGACGTGCGTGCGATCCGCGCCGGCCTCGGCCAGGATAGCGTCAATATTGCCAAAACAGATATCCGCCTGCCCCTCGGCGCCACCGGGCACGGTGCCGTCGGCCGCGAGGCCCAATTGACCCGAGGTAACGATCAGACGGTGGCCGGGCCCGACCTCCACCCCATGGGAATAGCGGGCAAAGGGGGGCGGGATGCTGCCGGGGCGGAGCGGTCTCATGGGCTATCCTCTGGTCATTTGCGCCAACTGCCCTACCATAGCGACTGCCAAAAGTGGGGGATACAGAACAAAAATGCCTGTTTTCTGGGCTGGCCCGGAAAGCCTTGGCTAAAAACCGTACATCCATACGGCATTGGCCCACCATTTGCGCGCTCTGACTTTGCAAGTGAGGACCGCATCGGGACAGTGCCCCAAACGATCCAACCGGAGGGGAAGATGAAAGTAACGCTTACGACCATTCTGGGTACTCTCGCGCTGACAGCGGGCTCAGCTCTGGCCGATGGACATGCACAGAAAGTCGTGTTCGGGACGAACTGGGTGGCCCAGGCGGAGCATGGCGGGTTCTATCAGTCGGTCGCAGACGGCACCTATGCCGAATGCGGTCTCGACGTCGAGATCCTGCCGGGCGGACCGCAAGTCAACAACCGCGCGCTGCTGCTGGCCGGCCGCATCGATTTCCACATGGGCGGGGACCTGTTGCTGGGCTTCCGCGGCATCCCGGAAGGTTTGCCCGTGGTCAGTGTCGCCGCGATCTTCCAGAAACACCCGCAGGTGATCGTCGCCCATCCAGGCGAGGCGGAGACCTGGGAGGACCTGAAGGATCTGACGTTGCTCATTGGCGACAATGGCAATCAGTCCTTCTATCAGTGGATGATCGCCGCTCACGGTTTCACGCCCGAACAGCGTGAGCCCTACACCTTCAACCCGGCGCCGTTTCTTGCCGATACCAAGAAGGCCATGCAGGGCTACCTGTCATCCGAGCCCTATCTTGTCACCAAGGAAGGCGGTTTTGAGCCCAATGTCTTTCTGATCGCGGATGCCGGCTATTCGTCTTATGCGACGATGATCGAGACCATGGCTGCGACCATCGAAGAACGACCTGAGGTGGTGGAATGCTTCGTCGATGGCTCGATCAAGGGCTGGTACAACTACCTCTATGGCGACAACGCTGCCGCCAACGCCCTGATCCAGGAAGCCAACCCTGAGATGACGCAGGACAAGATCGACTTTGCCATTTCCAAGATGAAGGAGTGGGGCATTGTTGATTCCGGCGACACCGAGACGCTCGGGATCGGCGTCATCACTGATGAGAAGGTGAAGGACTTCTTCGACAAGATGGTCGAAGCTGGCGTCGTCGATGGCGATATCGACTACACGCTTGCCTACACGACCGAATTTGTCGGCAAGGGTGTCGGCATGGATCTGAAGACCAACTGAACAAGTTCAGCGCCGGGCGGGGTGTGGTGAGTACGCCCGGCGCTTTCATGACCAGAGGGCCACATGTCAAACGCTGCTGCGGTACGTCCCGCGCTAGACGCGCGGGCGCCCCTTCTGATGATGAACCACGTGGAAAAGACTTTCCGCGGGGATATCGTTGCTTTGAAGGACATGAACCTGCAGGTGAATGCAGGGGATTTCATTTCTCTTCTCGGGCCGTCGGGGTGCGGGAAGTCGACAGCACTTCGGCTGCTGTCGGGTCTTGCGCACCCGACCTCGGGCAATATCCGCTGGGCGGAGGAGCAACAGGCCGGCGATCTGGGGATCGTCTTTCAGGAGCCGACGCTGATGCCCTGGGCGACCGTCGCCCACAACGTGTTCCTGCCGTTCCGCCTTCGGGGAGAGAGTTACAACACCGTCAAGGACCAGATCCTTGAGGCGCTGCGGCTGGTCGGGCTGGAAAAGTTCTTGAACGCCTATCCGCGTGAACTGTCGGGCGGCATGAAAATGCGCGTCTCGATCGCACGCGCGATGGTCACGAAACCGAAGTTGATCCTGATGGACGAGCCCTTTGCCGCGCTCGACGAAATCACGCGCTTCAAGCTGAACAACGATCTTCTGGAACTGAAGGAGAAGATCGGCTGCACGGTCATCTTTGTAACGCATTCGGTCTTTGAATCGGTTTTTCTGTCTGACCGGATCGTTGTCATGGCCGCCCGGCCCGGCCGGGTGATCCGCGAGTTGCAGGTGGATCAGCCCTACCCGCGGGACGAGGAGTTCCGCACTTCGGCCGAATATGCCGCCTATACACGCGAAGCGTCCGCTGCTTTGCACGAAGCGATAGGAGATGCCGCATGAGCATTGCCGACAGCGCGCCCGCCGCAACCATAGTCGATCAGGAAGAGCTGGAGCGCGCCCGCCGCGAACGTGTGATGCGGATCGCCAAGTGGACACTACCCTCGCTGGTCATGCTAATGACGATCCTCGCCTGGCATCTTTATGTGACCCTTGGGGAGGTGCCGCACTACATCCTGCCTGGCCCGGTTCTGGTCGCAGAGAAGATGGTTGAGGATTGGCCCGTTCTCTGGCCTGCGATGATGGTCACCGGGCGCCTGACCGTGCTGGCGCTGATCATCGCGGTCCTCGGCGGGGTTGCGCTGGCGGTGGCCTTCACCCAATCGAAATGGGCGGAGATGTCGTTCTTCCCTTATGCCGTGATCCTGCAGGTGACACCCGTCATCGCCATCGCCCCACTGTTGCGGATCTATATCGACAGTGCATTTGTGGCAGCCCTGCTGTGCGCATGGATCGTTGCCTTCTTCCCGATCCTCTCGAATACGACGATTGGCCTGAAAAGCGCCGATCACAACCTGTCGGACCTCTTCACCATCTACGGGGCCAAGCGCTGGCAGCGGTTGCGCTTTCTGGAGGCGCCCTCCGCCCTGCCGTTCTTCCTCGGCGGTCTGAAGATCGCAGGCGGGCTGGCACTGATCGGAGCCGTCGTGGCCGAGTTCGTGATCGGAAGGGGTGGCACAGGGCTCGGCCTTGCCTCCACGCTTCTGGAGGCAAGCTACCGGTTCAATTTCGGCAGGCTTTACGCGGCGCTGATCCTGATTTCGCTAATGGGGGTCGTGATCTTTGCGATCATGAGCCTGATCAGTCATCTGGCCCTTCGGAAATGGCACGAAAGTGCCCTGAAGCGGGAGCGGTGATGGATTTCCACCGTCTGCCCCATGGCCATGTGACCCTGGCGGATGTGCATGTTCCGGGCTGTCTCATAGGGCAGCCAGGTGATTTGTTTCTAACTCATCTCAGTATCGAGAATGGCAAGCTGACTGAGCGGTCCGGCTTCACAATCGATATGAGGGGGGCAATGGTCTTTCCGGCCTTTGTCGATATGCACACTCATCTGGATAAGGGACATATCTGGCCGCGTGCTGCCAATCCCGATGGGACATTCATGGGCGCGCTGACGACAGTGCGGGCTGATAGCGCGGCGAATTGGACGGACACGGATGTGCGGGATCGGATGGAGTTCAGCCTGCGCTCGGCCTACGCCCACGGCACCCGCGCAATCCGCACCCATCTGGACAGCATTCCGCCGCAGGACGAGATCTCGTGGCCCGTCTTCCGTGAGATTCGCGCGGATTGGTCCGACAGGATCAACTTACAGGCCGCCTGCCTGATCGGCTGCGACCGGATGGAGGCCGAGGGGCGGTTCCGGCAGACAGCCGAAACAGTCGCAGCGTCCGGTGGGGTGCTGGGCATGGTGCTCTACCCGGTGCCCGATCTTCGGGAGCGTATCCTCGATTTCCTGAAACTGGCCGAGCGGCTGGATCTGTCCGTCGATTTCCACGTAGACGAGACGATGGACCCGACCTCAGAGTGTCTACGGCAATTGGCCGAGATCGTGCTTGAAACGGGCTTTGAGGCGCCCGTGGTGGTGGGGCATCTCTGCTCTCTCTCAACGCAGGAAGTCGCACGTGCCCACGACACGCTGGATCTGGTGGCGAAGGCCGGGTTCCATGTCGTCAGCCTGCCGATGTGCAACCTCTATCTCCAGGACCGCCACGCCGCACGCACCCCGCGCGGGCGCGGGATCACGCTGGTGCATGAGATGAAGGCGCGGGGGATCCCGGTCTCTTTCGCCTCCGACAACACCCGCGATCCGTTCTATGCCTATGGCGATATGGATATGCTTGAGGTGATGCGAGAGGCGACGCGTATCGGGCATCTGGATCACTCCGATCCCGACTGGGCCCACGCCTTCCTGACCAACCCGGCACGGGCCTGCGGGTTTGCAGCACCCAGCCTTTCGCCCGGTGCGCCCGCCGATCTGGTGATCTGCAAGGCCCGCAACTGGACGGAACTCTTTGCCCGCCCACAATCCGACCGTATCGTGCTGCGGGAGGGTGTCCAGATCGACAGGACGCTGCCTGACTATGCCGAGCTCGACCATCTGATGAGGACTGCATGACCCCTAACGTTGCCGCCGCCCGCGAGGCGCTTTCGCATCTGGAAATCGAAGAGAACGAAAACGCGATCAAGGCGAAGAGCCGCGACTTCTTCTGGTACTCGCCCGTGCTGAAGGACCGGCTCGACCATCTGGTGGCCGATTTCGTCGTTTCGCCCAAGTCCGAGGCGGAAGTGATCGAGATCCTCAAGGTCTGCTACCAGTACGATGTCCCGGTGACGACCCGGGGCGCGGGCACCGGCAATTACGGGCAGGCGATGCCGCTCGCGGGCGGCTGCGTGATGCATCTGCGCTATCTCGACAAGGTGAAAGAGGTCCATCCCGGGCGGGTGATTGTTGAGCCGGGCTGCTTGCTCAAGGATCTGGATGCGGCCTGCAAGGACCATTCGGGGCAGGAGATCCGCATGTTCTCCTCAACCTGGGCGACGGCGACCATTGGCGGGTTCATCGCCGGCGGCTCCGGCGGGGTCGGGTCCTGCACCTGGGGCAGTTTGCGCGATCTCGGCAACATCATCCGGTTGAGGGTCGTGACCATGGAAGAGGAGCCGCGGATCCTGGAATTCCGGGGCGAGGAACTGGCCCGCGTTTCCCACGCCTATGGCACCAACGGGATCATCACGGAAATCGAGATGCCGTTGGCACCTGCATACGACTGGGTTGAGATGTTTGTGGCGCTGGATGATTTCATGGAGGCCGCGCGCTTCGCCGAGGAACTGGCGAACGAGGACGGCATCCTGATCAAGCTCGCCACTGTCTTTGAGGCGCCCATCGCCAAGGACTACTTCCAGCGGGTGGCGCCTTACGTTGAGGCGGGGACTAACCTGATCGGCTTGATGGTGGCGCCACATTCCATGGATGGGTTCCTGACGTTTCTCGGCCGGCGGCCGGCGGCCAAGCTGGTCTATCGCTCGGATGACAACGACTGGGCACGCAACCCCGGGCCGGTGTTCGAATATGGCTGGAACCACACGACGCTCAGGGCCCTGAAGGTCGACCCCTCGATCACCTATCTGCAGGTCCGCTACGGCTTCCCGCAGCATCTGGAGTTAATCGAAAAGATGCGGGATGCGCTGAGCCCCGAGGTCCTGCAGCATCTGGAAGTGCTGAAGGAAAACGGCAAGGTGATGTTTGCCGGGCTGTCGCTGGTCAAGTTCACGACCGAAGAGCGGCTTGACGAGATCATCCGCCTGCACGAGGAGGCAGGTGCCATGATCTTCAACCCGCACCGCTACACGTTGGAAGAGGGCGGCCGCCAAACGGTTGACGACCGCCAGCTGCAGTTCAAGCGTGAAGCCGATCCGAAAGGTCTTTTGAACCCCGGCAAGATGATTGCCTGGGACGACCCTGACTGGGCCTACGAGCGGATGTACTCCTATCCGAAGATCAAGGCCGCGGAATGACCGGTTGCTTTGTTCAAGTCGTCCCGGGCTCGACCCGGGACCTCCACGCTGCGGTGGGCGGTGAGGTCCCTGATCAGGTCCGGGACGCGCAGGCTCTCCTGCAATGACGCGAGCACTTGTCCTTTACGCCCACCCGGTCGAGGAGAGCTTTTGCTCTGTTCTCCATCGTCGCACCGTCCGCACGCTCCGCGACCGGGGGTGGGAGGTCGACGATTGCGATCTCTACGCCGAGGGGTTTTCGCCTCTTTTGACGGCGGAGGAGCGAAGGGGATATCACGAGGTCGCCACCAACACCTCGCCGGTGCAGGACTATGTCGACCGGCTCCGCGCCGCAGAGGCGCTGATCCTGGTCTTTCCCGTCTGGAATTTCGGCTACCCGGCCATCCTGAAGGGTTTCTTCGACCGCGTGTTCCTGCCTGGCGTCTCGCTGGAGATTGTGAACGGCAAGGTCCAGGGGTGCCTCCACAACATCCAGAAGCTCGGCGTCGTCACCACCTATGGCGGCAGCCGGATGCGGGCGCTCCTCTGTGGCGACCCGCCCCGCAAAGTTGTCACGCGCGCCGTGCGCGCGGTGGTTCATCCAAAGGCCAAGATGAGGTATCTGGCCCTATACGACATGAACCGCGCCGACGACACGCGCCGGCGCGGTTTCCACAAGCGGGTCATGGAAGAAATGAGGGAGTTCTGAGATGCGGGCGCTGGTCGTCTATGCGCACCCGAGGGAAGGGAGCTTTACATCCGCCGTTCGCGATACGGTTCTGGCGTGCCTGTCCGATGCCGGGGCGGAGGTCCGACTGATTGACCTCTATGCCCGCAAATTCGATCCGCTCCTCAGCCCCGAGGAGTTCGCCTGTTATGAGGATGAAAGTCGCAATTGTATCAACGTGCGCGATGACGCTGGCGATCTGATGTGGTGCGACACGCTGATCTTTGTCTATCCGACGTGGTGGTACGGCCTGCCGGCGATCCTGAAGGGCTGGCTTGACCGGGTGATGGTGCCAGGCAAGGCGTTCCTGATGCCCGATGGCGAGAATGACAATATCCGCCCGGGCCTCACGCATATCACCCGGCTTGGCGCCTTTACGACCTGCGGGGCAAGCTGGTGGTTGACGACGCTGATCGGCTCTCCCGGACGGCGGACGCTCTTGAGGGGTGTGCGGGCAATCTGCTCCAAGCGCTGCCGGACGGCCTTTGCCGCACACTACCTGATGGACAGTTCGACCGAGGCCAGCCGCAAGGCGCATTTGCAGAGGGTGTGTGCCAAGATGCAGCGCTTCGTCGGTCGGAAGGGGCCAACTTCTCAGCCGCAGGAAGCGCGCGCATGATCCCGGTGCTCGACTGGCAGAGTTATGCGGTTGACCCGAAGGGCTTCAGTGCGGATCTGGGCCGGGCCTGCCGAAAGACAGGCTTTTTCCTGTTGTCGGGTCACGGTGTGCCGGAGGCACTGATTTCAGATGTGTTTGCTCAGGCCGATGCGTTCTTCGCGCTGCCAGTGGCCGCCAAACAGCCGCTGTCCATAGCCGAAAACCCGCATAATCGGGGCTGGGCAAGGCTGGGGTCCGAGAACCTTGACGACACCTCCGATCAGGTTGACCGGAAGGAGGGGTTCAATGTCGGGCTGGATCTGGCCGCTGACGATCCGCGGGTGATCGCGGGCGAGCCGTTCCGGGGCATCAATATCTGGCCCCGTGTGCCTGGGTTCCGGGACACGATGCTCACCTATTTCAATGCCGTCTGGGCACTGGGTGTCGATCTGCATCAGGCGATTGCCACCGATCTGGGGCTGGCGCCGGACTACTTTGCGCAGCATCTCGACGCGCCGCTCGCGACGCTGCGGCTATTACATTATCCGGCCGGCGGCGCGGGGATCGGGGCGGGCGCGCATAGCGACTACGGCTCGATCACGCTTTTGATGACCGATGGCGAGCCGGGCCTGCAGGTCCGCCCGCGCGGCGGCGACTGGATGGACGTGCCGCATGTGCCGGGCGCCTTTGTTGTCAACATTGGCGATTGCCTGATGCGCTGGTCGAACGACATCTATGTCTCAACTCCGCACCGGGTGCTGGTGCCGAAACGGCAGCGGCGCTCGGTCGCGTTCTTCCTTGACCCGAACCCGGACAGTGTGATCGCGGCCCTGCCGGGGACGGGCACGCCCAAATACCCGCCGGTGACAGGAGCCGACTATCTGCGCTCCCGCCTTGATGCGACTTATGAGGCGGTGCCATGACCCGCCGCCTCGACTGGGCTGATTACCGCGCGGCAGAACTCGGCGCCTGTGATCCTGCGACGACCATCGCGATCCTGCCGACCGCGGCGATCGAGCAACACGGGCCGCATCTGCCGGTCGGCACCGATACCCTGATTGCCGAGGGGATGCTGGCCGAGGTCCGGCGGCAATGCCCCGAGGATCTGGATATCCGCATCCTGCCCGTCCAAGCCGTCGGCAAATCGAACGAGCATCTCTGGGCCACGGGCACGCTGACCCTGACAGCCGCCACGGCGCTCGCCGCATGGACCGAGATCGGCCTCTCTGTCGCACGCGCTGGGATCCGCAAGATCGTCATCGTCAACTCGCATGGCGGCAATCTGGATCTGGTCTCGATCCTCAGTCGCGAGCTACGGGTGCAGGCGGGCATGCTGGCGGTCAAATGCCAGTGGAGCGCGTTCGGCCATCCCGACGGGATGTACTCCGAGCACGAGCTAGCCTATGGCATCCATGGCGGCGATGTCGAGACCTCGCTGATGCTGGCCTTCCGACCCGAAACGGTGGATATGGATCTGGCCGCCAACAACCGCTCCACCGCTGAGACGACGGAGGTCCCGCCCATCGGCCCGATCAGCTATGGCTGGATCGCGAGCGATCTGTCGGGCAGCGGCACGGTCGGTGATGCCAGCATCGCCACGGCCGAGAAGGGGCGCGCGACGGCCACCCATCAGGCGGCGGGCCTCATCGAACTGCTCCGCAAGGTCCGCGCTATGGGGATCCCGACTGCGCCGGCGGGAAGAGCCCTTTGACAAGGTGAGTAAGCGCCTGTTTGTAAGGCTCCGCGTCCTCGCCATGGGCGATGGCAAGCGAGGCACGGTCGAAGGCGGCTGACAACAGTTCGGCCAACTCGCGGTCGGGCAGATCCAGCCCGTGCTCGCGCGCCAGGAAGGCGATCCCCTGCCGCAGCTCCTCTCCGCCTGTGCGGCGGTCGATCTCCCGCAGCTCGGTTAAGCCGAGCACCGCAGGGCCGTCAACCAGCAACAGCCGCGCCCGCCCCGGCGCTTCCATCGCCCGGAAATAGGCGGCAGCCCCTTCGATCATGGCATCAAGCGGCGCCATCTCGGTCGAAGTATTGGCAGCGATCTCCTCGGCAACAGCCATCGCCTCGGCCTCGGCCACGGCGCGGAACAGGTCCGCCTTGTCTTGAAAATGGTGGTAGAGCGCGCCGCGCGTCACCTCGGCGCCGCGGACAATCTCGGGCGTGCTGGTCTCGGCATAACCCTTCTCGACAAACAGGGTGCGCGCGGCAGAAGTCAGGGCGGCCCGCGTTTCGGCGCGGCGCACGACATTGGGGCGGGATTTCTTCTCTTGCATACATACAGCCTGTATGTTACTTGATTCCTACATACTGACTGTATGTTTTTGAGAGAGAGGCGTGAACCCATGAAATGCACCCAGTTCTATCCCGTCATCATGACCGACCGCGTGGCCGAGACCGCCACCTTCTGGCGCGACAACTTCTCCTTCGCTCCGGCCTTCGAGGCGGATTGGTATGTCCATCTGCAGTCAACCGAGGATCCGTCCGTCAACATCGCCATCCTGAGGGGCGATCACGAGACGATCCCGGCCAAGGGGCGCGGGCACGCCGCAGGACTGATTATCAACTTCGAAGTGGCCGATGTGGACAGCGTCTATGATGCGGTCGTGGCTTCAAATCTGCCGATCCTCCTCCCACTCCGGGATGAGCCCTTCGGCCAGCGTCACTTCATCACCGAAGACCCGAACGGCGTCCTGATCGACGTCATCAAACCGATCCCGCCGAGCCCTGAATTCCTGGCGCAGTATGCGGAAGAGGCTGTGCCGACCTGACCACGATTTGGGGACTGGGCCCACCTTGATGTACCATCTCGGGACCGCCCGCAGAAGGCGGTCGCATCAAGGGAGGAATCCATGGACGCTCAGTCCCCCGTCGGCAAAGTCGAAACCTGGCTTGCCCATTTCAACGAAGCGCTTGCGACACAGAACATGGAGGCGCTGAAGGGCCTTTTTGCCGAGGATTGCTATTGGCGCGATCTGGTGGCCTTTACCTGGAACATCAAGACGATGGAAGGGCGGGATGCCATCGCCGAGATGGCAGGCAGTGTGCTTGGTGACGTTCGTCCGTGCAACTGGCAGATCGAAGGGGATGCCAGCGAGGCAGACGGGATCACTGAAGCGTGGCTGACCTTCGAGACCGACGCGGTCCGTGGCAAGGGCCATGTCCGGCTGAACGATCAGGGTTGCTGGACCCTGCTGACGACCGCGCAAGAGTTGAAGGGCCATGAGGAAGCCAAGGGCCCGACCCGCCCCCACGGCGTCACGCACGGCGCTTTCAAGGATCGCGAGACCTATGCCGAGGCGCGGGAACGCGAGGCACGCGAACTGGGCTACACCAAGCAGCCCTATGTTGTGATCGTCGGTGGCGGGCAGGGTGGAATTGCCCTTGGCGCGCGGCTCCGCCGTCTGAACGTGCCCACGATCATCATCGAAAAGAACGAGCGGGCCGGCGACAGTTGGCGGAAACGCTACAAGTCGCTCTGTCTGCACGATCCGGTCTGGTACGACCACCTGCCCTATCTACCCTTCCCTGACCACTGGCCCGTCTTCAGCCCGAAGGACAAGATCGGCGACTGGCTGGAGAGCTACACCAAGATCATGGAGCTGAACTACTGGACCCGCTCGACCTGCGAACGCGCAAGCTATGACGCGGCCACGGGCGAGTGGACGGTTGTTGTGGACCGCGACGGCGAGGAGGTCATCCTGAAGCCCAAGCAGTTGGTCCTGGCGACCGGAATGTCGGGCGTGCCCAACATGCCTGATCTGCCTGGGATGGACGCATTCAAGGGCGAGATCCAGCACTCCAGCCAGCACCCGGGACCGGACGCCTATGCCGGCAAGAAGGTGGTGGTCGTGGGCTCCAACAACTCGTCCCACGACATCTGCGCAGCGCTCTGGGAGGCGGGGGCAGATGTGACCATGGCCCAGCGCTCGACCACCCATATCGTGAAGTCCGAGACGCGGAGGGAGTTGGCCTGGGGCGCGCTCTACTCCGAGGAGGCTGTGGCAAACGGCATCACCACGGACACGGCCGACCTGATCTTCGCCTCGCTGCCCTACAAGGTGCTGCCCGCGCTCCAGAAGGCCGCCTGTGACGAGACCCGCAAGCGCGACGCCGATTTCTATGACCGGCTGGAGAAGGCCGGGTTCAAGCTCGATTTCGGGGCGGACGACACGGGGCTCTTCATGAAGTATCTCCGGCGCGGCTCGGGCTACTACATCGATGTAGGGGCCTCGGAGCTGGTCGCCGACGGCTCGATCAAGCTCGCCCATGGTCAGGTGACCGAGATGACGGAGACTGGTGTGAAACTGGAGGACGGGACAGAGATCCCCGCCGATCTCGTGGTCTTTGCGACCGGCTATGGCTCAATGAACGGCTGGGCGGCGAAGCTGATCAGCCAGGAGGTCGCGGACAAGGTCGGCAAATGCTGGGGCCTCGGCTCGGACACGCCGAAGGACCCGGGCCCGTGGGAGGGCGAACTCCGCAACATGTGGAAACCCACCCAGCAAGAGGCCCTCTGGTTCCACGGCGGCAACCTCCACCAATCCCGCCACTACAGCCAGTTCCTTGCGCTGCAACTGAAGGCACGCGAGGCCGGCCTGCCTACGCCGGTCTATGGGCTTGCCTCAGTCTTTCACAAATCCTAACATCATGCCGCACTCATGGAGTGCGGCAATCTCATTTGGGGTATTTTATGGATGTAGCTTTTGCCCAACTATTATTTGTATTTCTTCCTGGTATTATTTGGGCAACAATCAATGCTAGATTTGGAGTTGGCCCAAGTCCGACTCAATCTCAGATTTTATTGAATTCCTTCATGTTCGGAATTGCAT
>JAAUYD010040353.1_pt1 | contig 15339 bp, 17 predicted proteins | sample 7278101 | NCBI WGS metagenome assembly JAAUYD01 (sample SAMN14350128, study PRJNA611818) | marine sediment metagenome | isolation source: surface marine sediment (0.6m) | place: French Polynesia: Moorea | collected 2018-08 | reverse complement strand
CATCTTTTTGGGCTTGAGTACCTTTACCTTGGAGAACATTGCGTAAGATATCCGCATTTTCTACTACTTCTCCTCCCTTAAGAGCCGTAATTGGTGCAGCAGATAAGCCCAACTCTTGAGGGTTAATTGTTCCTTGAGTTACTTTCCCATCACTGAGTAATGCCAAATCTGTACTGTCTCCTAATCCTGCTTCGTCTAGCTTTTCTCGACCGTGTAATACTATGGCGGTAGGTGTTCCTAATTTATTTAAAGCTTCTGCCATTTTGGTAATAAACACCCCATCATAGACTCCAATCACTTGACCAGTAGGACAGAGAGGATTTACTAAAGGACCCAATAAATTAAAGACAGTTCTTACTTTGAGGGTTTTTCGTAACGGTACAACGCTTTTCATAGCAGGATGCCAACCAGGAGCAAATAAAAAGGTAATTCCTACTTCCTCTAAAGCAGATTGTACTCGATCGCTGGATGCAGCTAGTTTAACATTAAGGTACTCTAAAACATCGGCAGAACCTACTTTACTAGAAGCAGAGCGATTACCGTGTTTAGCAACTTTGACTCCAGCAGCAGCAGCCACAAAAGCCACCGCAGTAGAGATATTAAAAGTAGATGCACCATCACCCCCCGTACCACAGGTATCTATTACAGGAGTGTCATAGACAATAGTATCTTGTTGTAGAGACTGGGCTTTTAAAACCTGTGCCATTCCTGCTAACTCTTCTGCTGATACTCCCTTAGCCTGAATAGCTGCTAAAATTGCTCCTGACATCACAGGTGGTATCTCTTCTTTTAGCCATCCCGTCATTAATTTTGCTGCTTGCTCTTGAGATAGAGATTGCTTGTCTAATAGCTGTTGTAACAAGTCAGGAAGGTTTAGATTGCTCATGAAGGAATCTTGTATCATCGGTTCTAGTTTGATTTTACTCGCAAGAAGGATATCAGAGGATTTACAATCTATTATCGTATGGTTATGCTTCTTAACTAGATTTATCTATCCAAAATTATCCATGAAATTATTTCTTCGACTGAGCGCGTTTCTGTTGCTATTTATTTCTTTGTTGTTGCCTTTACCTAGTCTTGCAGCAAGTTCTACCTCGGTTACTCCTTCTGCTTTTAGTGAATTGAGTCCAGAAGAATTAAGAAATAAAGATTTTTCTGGTAAGAATCTACAAACCTTAGATTTTGCCAAAGTGGACTTGGAAGATGCAAATTTTAGCAATGCTGATTTAAGAGGTGCAGTATTTAATGCTTCCAATTTAGCTAACGCCAATCTGCGAGATGCAGACTTTAGTTATGGTTTTGCTTATCTAACTAATTTTGATGGGGCTGATTTGACTAATGCAATTTTCCAAGAAACTATTTTGTCTTTTTCTACTTTTGAAGACACCAAAATTGATGGGGCTGATTTTACTTTAGCTGTGTTGGAGAAATGGCAAGTAAAACAACTGTGTGCCAATGCCAAAGGGGTTAATCCTAAAACTGGAGCAGACACCCGTGATTCTTTGGGCTGTCCCTAAAAATTTTTGGGCTCTACCGAACCTGCGATGTAAAACTGTTAGAAACTAGTCATTAAAAGTCTTGCACAGCAAGACTTTGAGTTCTTGATAGTTTGATGCTTGTATGTTTTTTCCTAAATCCGTTTACAGATAAGCCTTTTACCCAAATTCAACACTCTCTTGTTCGGTAGAGCCAATTTTTGATAGTTAAGCCATTAATTAAGGGAAGGTTTTAATCCTTCCCCTAGGATCAAAACTTTGTAGGAAGCATTGCAAATTTGAGCGATTCGCACTACCGCCATATCTGTTACTTTTCCTGGGATAAAACTGGCAATTCCCAAGTAGTCAACTTAGATGTAATTGCGAATTATGTCTTCTAAACCCTTGACTCTAAAACCATTACCAACTGCTGCCATTTTCCATTCATCTTTATGACGATAAACCTCTGCTAGAGTCATTCCCGTCATTTCTGTATACTTGCTTCCAGATAGGTCATAACGGGCTAATTCTCGATTGTTAGAGCCATTGACCAGACGGACAAAAGCATTTTCAACTTGACCAAAATTTTGCTTTCGTTGAACGCATTGATAGATATTAACTACAAAAACCAATCTACAAATTCGAGAGGGAATTTTAGGTAAATCTACAATAATCACCTCATCATCTCCATCTCCTTTCCCAGTTAAATTATCTCCCAGGTGGGTAATTGCTCCTGACTGATGTTTGAGATTGCCAAAATAGACTACATCTTTTTTGAGATTGGTCAGTTTATTATTAGCGTTAAGACATAAAACATATGTATCTAAGTCGAAGTCATGACCACCACCAAAAGCACTGAAAAATCCTCCGCCAGATTTCTGCACTACATCCCAACCCAAACCACACATAAGTTGAGTTAAATTAGGGGCTTCTTTTGATAAAGAAATCCGTTGTCCTTTTTGTAAACAAATACTCATAATAATTGCTCCTAGCTTTGATAACGGTCTAATAATGCTTGCAATCCACCTTGATAACCAGAACCAATCGCATTTATACGCCATGCTCCATCTTTGCGATATATTTCTGCCATAATCATGGCAGTTTCTATGGAATAGTCTTCACCCAAATCATAACGAAGAATCTCTTGACCATCGACAACATTTAAAATTCGGACAAAGGCATTATTTACTTGACCAAAATTTTGACCCCGCTTATCTGCTTCGTGAATAGTCACGACAAAAACTATTTTTTGTATTTCACTGGGAACTTTTTGCAAATTAACTTTGATAATTTCATCGTCTCGTTCTCCATTACCTGTTAAGTTATCGCCTTTATGCTCCACGCATTTATCAGGGTCAGGACTGGTTAAATTGTTATAGAAGATGAAATGTTTATCTGATACTAACTTTCCATTATTTCCTAACATAAATACAGAAGCGTCGAGATCGAAATCAAACCCTGAATCTGTTACGTTAGTATCCCAACCTAAGCCCACTATTACTGCTTCTAGTCCTGGGGCTACTTTTTCTAACGAGACTCTCTGTCCTTTGGCTAAAGAAACTACCATTGTTCAACTCCTTGAATTTTCAAAATGTTCTCAAATTACCGATAAAGATTGAGTAAAGCTTGTAATCTGCCTCGAGCATTAGAAGGTATCCCATTGATGCACCATTTTTAATCTTTGCGATAAAACTCCTTCATAATTAAGGCAGTTTCGATAAAATAGTCTTTTTTTCTTAAGAGTTAAGTAAAGATGTTTTTTGCTTAGAAAAACCAAAAGCAAAGATACAAAACACCATCAAGATTTCAAAAGACTCTGGGATAACTAAGGAAGGATAAATAATTTCTACTAAAAGTTTAAGGGCAACCAAACAAATAGCTAAATATCCAGAAAGTTCTAAATAGGTAAATTTTTCCATCCAAGCTTGAAATAAATCGGCGAGAAATCTTAGAGCTAAAACTCCAATTGCACAACCAATAATAATTACAAAAAAGCGATCGCTGATTCTAACGATCTAGTATAATACTGATTTTATTAATACTATAAAAAACTAGATATTTTATATTACAATTATAATGCAGAAGTTATCCCTAGATATTAAGTACCCAGGCAAAATTATTTACACATTTTATTCTCTAGAAAGTTAGAATGCTGTTAGCCCTTACCTATTGTCTAAATACTTACAGTAAGGATTCAAAAGCACCACCTTGATTGAGAAAAGCTGCTGAAAAATTTGGATTATCAAGAATTGCTTGTGTTTCCTGTGGTCCAGCAAACAAGAAAGTATTATTTGCGCGATTTTGGAAACGATTAAACGCTGTTCCTCGATTAGCACCAACACCATAGAGATAAAATTCGGGAATGTCGGTAGTACCATCACTATCAAAGCCTTGTCGTTCCCACCTATCTCTTTGATCTGAGTCTGGAGCAAAGATAGCATCATATTCTCCTTGTCCAACAAACAGAAAAGTTCCCGGATTATCGAGACTTGAGAGACGAAAGAAACCCTCCAAACCCTCTCCTGATTGGGTACTGGCAACAAAAGCAGGATTGCCACCCCCTTCTAATTCAAAGGTTTGATTAAAATCGGGGTTGGCTAAAATAGCATCTCTTTCTGCTGCACCCACAAATACATAAGTTCCTGTATCAAAAGTAGTATTGCGGAAACGATAAAGCTCTATATTACTATCGGTTATGGATAAGGTGTAATTACCTTGACTTCCTGGTGCTGCACCATCTCCAGTGAGGGGGTCATATTCTCTAGCTCGATCGCTGCTGCCATTAACTCCGATAATATATTCAGTATTGGCGGTGACTTCTTGTTGGATAAAACTCCCTCTAGTTTGGGGACTTTCGTCGTCATTAAAAGCGATTTCGTTGCCGTTGCTATCAAATAATCTTAAGAAGGTATCTGCACTAAATGATTCATCTGCACTGGCTCTTATATTTACAGTACCGTCATTGGTAGGAATAAAGCGATATAAGTCGATATCTTCTGCACCTAAGACTAAACCGTTATCTTGTCCTATATTACCAGTAATGCGATCGCCGACTGTAATGTTACGGACAGATTCACTGTCAATAGTATCATCAGAGAGGGAGCCTACTTGATCCAAAGATAAAAGACTAGCATTGATAGTATATTCTCCTGTGTCTCCTCCTGAACCACTACCTGAACCAAAGGGGTCAAAGTTTTCATTACCATAGCCTGTAATGGCGACAAAATAATCGGTGTTGGCTTCGATCACATATCGCAATAAGGGGTCTAATCCATCAGTGTCGTCATTTTCTGCTAGCAAGTTACCATTACTATCAAACAGCAAAGCAAAGGTATCTGTTTCAGTAGAATCAATATCTATTTCTAATAATCCTACTTGTTGGCTATTGAATTTATAGAAATCTACATCGCGATCACCTACTGTAATTCCTTCATCTTCTCCGATATTTTCTTGACGGTTGGTAACAGGTAAAGCTGTAGTAGAAGTAACTTGGGTAATAGTACCATTAATATCGTTGTTGATAAAACTGACAATCAGTTCATAAGAACCACCATCTCCAGTTTCAGGACGATTACTTAGGTTTGTGGGGTCATAATCTTGGTTGAAAAAGTCGGAGACACCAATGTGATAGACTTCCCCTCTTTCGACTATTACACCTAGGAAGCTATCGGTAATGTGTCCATAATTGCCTTTGATGTAATTCCCATCGTCATCGAAAACACCATCAATTAAGTTTGTTTGATTGGGGTCTTCTAAAACTATGCCAAAAGAATCTTCAAACTCGGTAAAGTTTCCAGCAGCATTGAAACTGAGATCGTCATCACTTTCAAAAGGTTCTCCAGTATCTGCAAAAACTAAATCATTTCCTTCTTCATCAAACAGACGTAAAAAGGAATCGACATATTGACCTTCTGGGAAGGGGGTATCAATATCAACAAATAATATGCCATTATCAGGAACAACAATTCTAAATAAATCTACGTCTGATACTCCCACAGGTTCGCCGTAGTCTGCACCAATAAAACCAGGAAATATCAGAGGTTCGAGGTCATTTCCTAAATCGACAACTTGTGCGCCACTGACTAAACCATTGGGGTCACTGTTAGTAAGGCTGAATTGTATAGAGTAATTTCCTGTGTCTGCTGGGATGCCACTTCCTGCTACATTAGGGTTATAGCTGTCGTTGTTAAAACCACTAACTCCTGCATAGTAAGTACCAGATGCTAATTCGGTTTCAATACGAGAAAATAAACCGTCTCCGTCATCATCATCCTCCTCTATCTCATTACCACTCTCATCAAATAAGCGAAGATAAGTATCAAAATCATCTGGATCATCAGTTCTAGTACCTAATTCAATAGTGACAGTTCCAGGGGATTCTACTTCAAAGCGGAAAATATCTACGTCTGTATCTCCCACTAGTGTTCCATTACCATCAAAGCCGATAGTACCTGAAATGGGGTCAACAGGCTCACCATCAAGGGTAGGACCAATAAATGCTCCTTCAATTGTGCCATTAGGATCGGCTGAAACGTTGTCATCGGGAGGAGGGGGCGCAATACCATCAAACCGCCTTCTTAGTTCGACAACAGCGTTATAAATATTGAGGCGAGGAAAAGATAATCCTGTGTTAGCAACAATATCAGCTTCATCATCCCCATCCACTACTATATCTGCGGTAGAGTGGAAAATATCCACTACTTCATCAGGAGTGAGTAGTCTTCCACCAAACTGTAATGCTGCTTCTTGCAAAAGTGCTACCGCCCCTGCGACGTGGGGAGATGCCATACTTGTACCTGGTAATAGCTCAAAGCCATCTGCATCGGGATAGGTACTGTTAATTAATGCTCCTGGTGCGAGGATAAAATTAGGTGCATCAAGGCGTTGACTAAAAACTGTAACACGGTCTGCTCCTGGTTGTTGTGACCCTGCGAACCAACCAAAAGGATCGTTAGCATCTTGCCAAACTGCGCCTACAGATAAGGTGGAGTAAATAGCAGGTGCGCCGACATTTTGTTCTTCATTGGGAATACCATTTCTGGGGTCTTTAAACTGGTAGGAATTACCAGCAGCAGACACAACTGTTACTCCTTCTTGCTCTAAGCGATTAATTAAATCAATTCCTGGGTCGCCCAATACTTCGTTTTCGGAGCTAAAGAAACCAAACCCCAAGGACATATTTACCGCTACGATGTTGTACTCTTCATGGTTGTCTAGTACCCATTCCAAAGCCTGATTGACATTAAAGCCATTACCGCTACCATTAGCATCTAATACTTTCAGCCCAATAAGATCCACATCGGGCGCAACACCAATAGTTTCGTCTGCTGCTCCTACTGTACCTGCTACGTGAGTTCCATGTCCTTCATCGTCGAGAGGGTCATTATCATTATTAACAAAGTCAACCCCTGTAATATAGTTGGGTGCGAGTAAAGGATGATTATATTCAATTCCTGTATCTATTACCGCAACAGCTAAACCACTTCCATCAATTCCTGCAAATTGAGGATCGTTCCGTAATTGAGTCAAACCAATCAGGTCAAAAGCAGGATTATCACCAAAGTTAGCTTGTTCGATGGTGATGAGTTGTTCATCTAGCTCAATCACCGCAGTATCATCTTCAGCTTGAATATCGGCAATTTCTTCGGGACTAAGTTCTACTCCTGTAACATTCGCTGCAAATAACTCTCCCTCATCTCCTATCCCATCAGTTGTATTAAATTGCCAATCTAGAAAATGCCCTAATTCTTCGATAATAACTTTGCTTACTCTGCTAATGTTGTTTTCTTCAGCAACTAAAAATTCTTCAGCAAGATAGACAGTGTTGGTGTCAGCAGAATAAGCTCCATTAGCGTAATTGATTTCGGAAGTTGACCTAATTTCTATCTCAGGTAAGCTATTACTGTTATCCTGCAACCAGGAAACTACCCCTTCTGTGTCTATGGTTTCTCCAAAGATTGTGGGTAACAAGACTTGAGCTTGAGCAGATGCACCAAAATTGGTTAAGAGATTTTGGGCTTCTGAAATTGCACCGATTAGGGTGGTATTGGTGGAGTTATCCATTAGGAAACAGAATCTAGATATCTTTTATTATATCAATACAATAAAACTACAATGCAGTCTTCCTTATCACAGATGTAACTAAATTCAATAATGTTCCTATCTTCTATCTGTAGTAGGGTGGGCAGTGCATCGCCCTACTATTTATCATCTTTTTCTCGCAAGGAGACCCGCGAGTCAGGGTTGACAAATAGATGCAGGTTTTTTGGTTGGAAACCTAGCTTAAAAACCTCCCATTTCTGGGGTCGAAGGTACTCCGCCGTAAAACGACGGAGCCTGCTTCGACTTCGTAATGTTTGCCTCGACAAAGTTAACGGTCGGTACTCTCCAAGCAGCACTGGTTTAACCCAACACCTGTTTAACCACTTGGTTCTAGAGCTTGAGGCTGGCACGCACCTCAAGGTAGGAACTTTAACGCTTGCCGTTAACGTAGCCAGAGTTTTGGCTTAGTCTGGTCAACTTGTGGGCTTTCTACAAGCCCCCGCTAGAGGCGGTGGGTTGTTGACTACAGCCAAAAGGATAAGCAGAATTATAAGTATTATCTCTTTTCCCAAACCAGTTGTAGCGATTATCTCTAATTTGTTCGTAAGTGCGATCACCGACCTGTTTCATTCCTGGTAAAGCACGATAAGCAGAGATAAAAACTGTTCCTAATGGCAACAAATTAGCAATTTCTTCTGCTGCATTACTACCTTGCCATCTTCTATCTGGTTGACTAGCATCAATTAAAATCATACCCATGTCACAGTCTTTTGATGTGATGTTAAATTGAGCTAAAGCAGACTCATTCTGCATCGGAATATAGTCAAAAATATTTCCTTGATCGAATTTTTCTAATAGCTGAGTAAAAGTAACACAAAGGTTACAATTTCCATCATAAATAACGTGGTATTGCATCTTTATTTATTGTTTATTACTTATTTTAATAATTTTGCTTGTTCGATCCATTGTTTCACTTGTCCTACAGAAGGAGATAAATCTTTATTGCGAGTATTACCTACATAAAGACGTTTTAGATGAGAGTGCAATTGAGATAAAGGGGTTTGTTTTAGCTGTGCTACTGACGCAATACCAGAATGTAATAGTGCGCCACAATGTTCGCAACCCACAGTGGGAATACGAGCCAAATCCGCAAGAGCCGACCATTTATTGATATATTTTAAAGAAATTTGCAATTTATTGGCTAAGGTATATTTATCTTGAGGAGTTTTGACTTTAGCTAATAAATCTTGAGTGGTGTAAATTCCATTACTGGTTAACAAATCCTGGTCTTTTTTACTAATACCAGGTAATTTATCTATCGACCAGTAAACCGCATCTAATTTTATAACCATAATTGCCTTTTACTTAGTTAAAAATTAATTTAGTAATACTTTATAAATGAGTTTAATCACTTCTGAACCTGTTGATAATCAAACAATAAAACCAATTAATTTCTGGGGTGATACTTGGAAAAAACTTAACCGAGAGGTGTTCACTCATGCTTCGTGATCGCAATGCTTTATTCGGGATGATTATGTTATTCATTATTATCTCTAGTATAGTTTTTTTGCCCTTGGTTTATACTACCTCTGGAGATAAAATTGATTTTACCCTCTCTACTATGCCCCCTAGTTGGCAACATCCTTTCGGGACAAATGACTTAGGACAAGACCAATTAGCTAGACTTTTACAAGGAGGAAGAATCTCCTTAACAGTAGGAGTTGCTGCAATGGTAGTAGCTATTTTTTTAGGAATATTAATTGGAGCGATCGCTGGATTTTATGGGGGTCTTATTGATGGTATTTTAATGAGAATTACAGACATTTTCTTGTCTTTACCCCAATTACCATTGTTACTCCTAATTACTTATTTATTTCGCGATAGTATGAGAAGTATTTTTGGGGCAGAGTTGGGAATATTTATGTTAATTGTGCTAATTATTGGTGTTTTAAATTGGATGTCGATCGCTAGACTGGTAAGAGCTAATTTTTTAAAATTTCGAGAACTGGAATTTGTCACTGCTGCTAAGGCGATCGGTGCTAATCCTTTTCAGATTATTTGGTTTCACTTATTACCTAATACTTTCAATATCATTATTGTCGCAGCAACTTTATCTGTAGGTAATGCTATTCTTACTGAATCTACTTTAAGTTTTTTGGGCTTAGGATTCCCCCCCGATGTTCCTACTTGGGGTAGGATGTTATTTGAAGCTAAAGATTATATTAGTTCCGCTCCTTACATGGCTTTGTTTCCAGGTTTGGCAATTTTTTTAACAGTTTTAAGTATTAATTATATCGGTGATGGATTAACAGTAAACAGCAGACAGTAATCAGGAATCAATGCTGGTGAACTGACGTTCATAAGCTCAAATATCAAGTCAATTGAAATAAACAAAAACTTATATCCAGTCTTCTTGAGAAGACTTTTTATATGAGTCAGGAAATTAATTTCCTGACGGTTGTTGAGACTTGATTATTTAAGTCAAGAAATAAAGGAGGAGCGCGTAAGTCACTAACCACCCGAAAATAAAAACTAATTGTGTCTATGCCAAAATATTGCCGTCTTCCGTTTAAATTAAATTCTGGCATTAGTTTCATTTGTTGCGCCGTAAGTAAATCTCCCCACTGTCTATTTACAATAGTAGAAAAGAATAAGCCCAATACAGCAGTTACCGTTAAGCCAAACAAACACAATAATCTTGCTTAGAAGAGACAAGCTGAATCTTCCCTGTTTTAAAAACAAACAGTCTGAGAATAGCTATTCCCAAAGACACTAATAATATCTGGGGATAAAATAAATCTTCTAGGAAAAATATTACACAACAGCCAAAAAGCGATCGCCTAACTAAATAATATAAAAAAGCAGCAAATAAAGGATAAACAAAAGCTCTAGGAGCAGCAGAAATCAAATCATCTTTAAGCCAAAAATTTTGATTTAAAAAGAGAGTTACCCAAAAACCAGCAGCAGGGACAGGAAAAATTAATATTGTGAAGCGAAAAACATAAATAGTAGTAATTAAAGCCAATAATATCGGTAAAATTTTCCCTAAAACTAAAGGCTCTATTCCCAGTTGTGCAATTACCCAATAAAAAGCCTTAAACCCAACAGGAGCAATCGTGGTATAGTATTGTGCGATCTTTCCGAAGGAATGTACAATCTCGCGTAGCGAGGCACTTCGTGAGAGGTTTACTCGTTCCTCGTGAGCGCATCATGAGGAAATAGCTGAGAGTCTGAGTAATTTTGCAACCAAACAATGTGTAATCGCCCATCATCTTGAATAATATAGTCTTGGCTAAAACTATAAATCAGAGATAGTACACCATAATAAACAGGAACAATTAAACTACATCCCCACCATCCCCACCGAGAAATACCAGCAAAATAAGCTACCACTGATGCAATTGAAAAATTTATCAAAAATTTAAAATTATTTAAAAATTATCACGGTTTGAGCCACAATTATCACATTCCATACTTAAGGGCTACAGGAGCATTCCAGTGAAACTATCTGTAGTCATTTCCGTCTCTAAAGAAATTCAGCATACTTGCTAAATTCATCACCAAATTTATCTGAGTTGATCCTTGTAAAGGCTGCGGATAATATATATCAGACTTAATTCTTAATTAACCACTGCAACAATTTCTTATGCTCAACCAAATCAAATCTTTACTAACCACTGCTTTTATCTTATCTCTTATTAGTCCAGCAAAAGCCTTAGAAGTCAATATTTCTCCCGTCGCTCCTCAACAAGGAGATACCATCTCCGTCACCATCAAAACCGACGACCCCAACTCTATCCCCACCCTGACTCTAGACCAAAAAACCTATCCTGTATTTTCTGTAGGAGATAGCTATCGCGCCCTCTTACCCACCTCCCCCTTAAATACTTCTGGGAAATATACCATCCAAGTTACAGGAGATGGAACAACTAAAAATCTCGGTGTCTGGTTAAAAAATCGCACTTTTCCCGTCCAGCGTATTTGGTTATCAGGAAAAGCCAGTCGGAAAGCAACCCAACTGGAATTAGATAGAGTCGCAGAATTTAAACAACTAGTTACCCCAGAAAAATATTGGAATGGGGCTTTTGTTCGTCCTAATGCGGGTAGAGTTTCTAGCGTTTTTGGAGTGCGTCGCTACTACAATGGGGTCTTTGCCAACAACTACTATCACAAAGGAGTAGATTATGCTGGAGGTGCTGGCTCTGCTGTGGTTGCTCCTGCAGCAGGAAGAGTCAGATTAGTGGGAAAAGAAGCAGAAGGTTTCCACGTCCACGGTAACTTAGTAGGAATCGATCACGGTCAGGGAGTTCTCAGTATATTTTTACACCTACAAGATATCAATGTTAAAGAAGGGGATTTCGTTCAACCAGGACAACAAATTGGAACAATAGGAAGCACTGGAGCATCTACAGGACCTCATCTTCACTGGGGATTATACGTTAATGGAATTGCAGTAGATCCAGTGCCTTGGCGGTTCAGTGAAATTAACTAGATGATTAAATTAAGCTGCAATTTTTTTCCTAAACCTTTCTTTTCAATATACGGAAGTAGAGATTAAGATTAATCGAGAGTATGTATTCAACATTCCATTTATAGAAATTAGATCAATATGGGAATCCAACAGATCGTAGAACAAGCTCTAGAAGATGGCTATCTTACCCCTAGCATGGAAGCAGAAGTAGGAAGAATCTGTGACACAGCAGCAGAACTATCCGTCGAAGAGTATATGGCTCTAGATAAACTAATGGGAGCTTTGTTAACAGGGGAAGTAGTTGCTGTTCCTCGCAAACACTTTATTAACGTCATGGAAGAATTAGTTTTGAGTGAAGCAATCACCAGAGTGGCGGAAATTGAACAAGCCAGTCACAAATCTTTAGATGTAGGGGATATTGCTGCTTATGCTCTGAACCGTCTTCCTCCTCTCTATGCTACCACAGAAGAAGGAGCTAACTATCAAAGACAAAGAGCTAAAGCAGAATTACAAAACTTAATAAAACAACAAGTGATAGAGGCAATCTCTCGTTACCTAGACCGACCTGAATTTTACCCTGAAAGACAAGCAATACGTAAATCAGAAGATTCTAGCGTTGCTAACCAATTGAGTAGTCTGCTTAAAGATTATGCTCCTGGTTACGAGCAGAAAACTAGTTAGCAGCTAGGTTAAAAAACTAGGGAACTTTCTTCTTACAACTTCGGTCTCGATTATTAAGATGTGTTTTAGTTGTGAAGGAGAAGTTCATGAACCAGTCTATTCCTGTATCATTGTCAGGAGTTGATGTGAGAGCTACCAAGAATTTAGTGTCTGCGGAAAAACTCTCTAACTACGATTTAATTGTACTTTGTCAGGAAGGCAACAAACCCAATCGCGCTGCTTTCACGGAACTGTTACGGAGATATCAATCTCACGTTAACAGACTCCTCTATCATCTTGCTCCAGACTGGGAAGAAAGAGCAGATCTGGCTCAAGAAGTTTGGATCAGAGTTTATCGTAATATTAAACGTCTCCATGAACCAGCCAAATTCCGTGGCTGGCTTAGTAGAATTACAACTAATCTCTTTTATGATGAGCTACGCAAACGTAAGCGTATTGCTGAACCTCTTTCCTTAGACGCGCCTCGTAGAGTAAAAGATGGAGAAGTTACTTGGGAATTACCCTCTGAACTTCCTAGTCCTACCGATAGTCTGAGTACTACAGAATTTTACGAAAAATTACAAAATGCGATCGCCGATTTACCAGAAGCATTCCGTATTACCATAGTTTTAAGGGAAATAGACGGTTTAGCTTATGAAGAAATAGCCGAAATTACAGGAGTCTCCCTAGGAACAGTCAAATCTAGGATTGCTCGGGCTAGACTTAAATTACAATCCACCTTGCAAAATTATGTCAATCAGGAGTAAGTTGGTAGTAAGCAAGAATATCCGATTCTTTACTTTTAAACATCAAAAATTTCGGAGCAAGTTCTATGCTGGCTTTTATTTTTTAAATTTATTGTTTTCCCCTTAATCAGTGGTGATGCGAAGATGACATCCAATTATGATGATTTCCACGAATATTCAAATATAAACGATTCTGAACCAGAGCACTTTGAGTTACTAAGTGCTTACATCGATGATGAAGTGACCCCCCAGGAGCGGAAACAAGTACAAGAATGGCTTGATAACGACCCTTCTATTAAACAACTTTATCTGCAATTGTTAAGCCTACAAAGTGGTATGCAGAGTTTATCAGTACCATCACCGCCAGAGATTTCTGCTGAGATACTATCAGAAAATGTCTTTGCGACTATAGACCGAACTCGTAATCGTAAAAAATTGTTACTTTGGAGTGGGGGTGCCATCGCAGCTACGATAGTAGCTACTGTTTCGGGGTTGTTCCCTGGAGCAAATTCCCCTAGCTTGAGATTAGCTGAATCAGTGAACCAAGAAACAGCAGAAGAAGAAACTGTTTTAGTAGCAATAACCTTACACCAACCAGCAATTAAAATCCCCAAACCTGCGGGAGATTCACCAGCTTTTTTTGAAGAATTCTGAAGACCATTGCTGAGACGAAACTAAAATTCCCTGGTGGTTTTGGACTTTTGCCAGACTCATAATATAACACCAAGCTATTCCAAGGGAATCTCCAGCCAAGCTATAAACAGGAAGTTGCTGACGATTGTATTCATTAAGCTCAGGCGATCGCCTTTCCTGATAATCTTCTAACGAGTCTAATCTGGCTAAAATACTATCATCCTCAAAAGTAAACAGCCAACCTTCGACTTTAGATGTTCCTAAGCTCATCCCAGGATAGCCTAAAGGGAGATGGTAAAGTTGACCCCAAGTATAAGCAGGAATCTCTGTAATGGTTTTTCCGCGACAATAATATCCATAGTTACTTTCTCCTGGTTTTAATGTTCCATAGACAAAAACCTGAATTATAGGCTTGATGGTTGCTTGTTCATCCCTCATTGCTTATTATTTATGGGTTATGTGTGAACGATGAATTGTTGATGAAAATCGCTACTTGGAATGTTAACTCGATTCGGACTCGCCAAGATATTGTAACCAATTGGCTACAGCAGAATGATATAGATATTTTATGCTTGCAAGAAACTAAAGTCAGAGATGAGCAGTTTCCTCGTACCCCCTTTGAAGAATTAGGTTATCACGTCTATATTTCAGGACAAAAAGCCTATAACGGAGTAGCTATTTTTAGTCGTCATCCCCTAACCAATGTCAGTTGCGGTTTTCAATCTGCGATCGCAGATAAAGTAGGAGACTTTGATATCCAAAAACGAGTAATCACAGGAGTTGTAGATAATATCCGTATTGTTAATCTTTATGTTCCCAATGGTTCAGCTTTAGGAAGCGACAAGTATCAGTATAAATTGGATTGGTTAAAACTTTTAAAAGAATATCTACAAACATGGCAAAATCAGCAGCAAGAAATGTGTGTTTGTGGAGACTTTAATATCGCTTTAGAAGATAAAGACATTTATAACTCCAAGGGGAAAGAAAAACATATCATGTCTTCCCCCACAGAAAGAGAAGCCTTACAACAAGTACTAGATATTGGCTTAAAAGATGCCTTTCGTAAATTTACCACCGAACCAGGACATTATAGCTGGTGGGATTATCGTGCTAGTGGTTTTGCTCGTAACCGAGGTTGGCGCATCGATCACCACTACCTCACCCCAGAATTATATGACCGTGCTGTAAATTGTTGGATAGATGTTGAACCAAGAAAGTTAGAAAAGCCTAGCGATCATGCTCCTGTAATTGTGGAATTAGGCAATTAGGATTAGGGTGGGTAGTGCATCGCCCTACCGATTATGACCGCATT
>JAAUYD010076081.1_pt1 | contig 15341 bp, 13 predicted proteins | sample 7278101 | NCBI WGS metagenome assembly JAAUYD01 (sample SAMN14350128, study PRJNA611818) | marine sediment metagenome | isolation source: surface marine sediment (0.6m) | place: French Polynesia: Moorea | collected 2018-08 | reverse complement strand
CCGTCAATGGGCAGCCTGAATGATGATATCTTGCTTCTGGATTGACGATGGTGGGTTGTTATTCGGTTTTATACTTGAAGGAGAGGTTTACCCGGGCGCGAAATGCCGTCACCTGACCCCCTTCAACCTTCATGTCCAGTTTGCTGATTTCCGCCACCCGCAGGTCGGTCAGCGATTTGGAAGCGGTTTCGACGGCATTTTTGGCCGCCTCTTCCCAGGATGTGGGGCTGCTTCCAACCAGTTCGATAACTTTGTAGACACTCTCGCTCATAGTTTCCCCCTTTTCGGTTTCAGGTAAATGATAGTTGTTGACCGCTGGAATCGTTTAACCATTCCAGCGGAGGCCCCAGGCAGGAAATGCGTTGCATCCATGGTGAGGTTCAGGTAGCGCGATTCGCAAAAACGAAAACGTCAGAATCGAGATACAGTGCAACAAGTTCAGGCAGGTCACAAATGCCTATAGCCTATTACGACCCGGCCAAGGGGTCAAGCACATTTCATCGAGAGATGGTGCTTGACGATTGAAATATGTCTGCGAAGCCGATACGATTGCCCATGAAGCCGGATCCAAGCAGCCGGGCGGTTTCCTATCGTTTCGCGTCGCGCCACCGTCAATACGTCTGTTCGGCATCGCTCGACCAGGCCGGATCAGCCATAAGGAGACAATCCGTCCATGAAGCAGGTGAAGTGGCTTTTCCACCCCATCCTGGTGTTCATCTTCTCCATCACCGCACTGGTCGTCTCCCTGTTTCTATACATTTATTGGTATATCGAAATCAGCAGCGGGCTCCGGTCGGCCATGGAGCGCTTCAACCTGGAACAGGATCAAGTGCTCGCCGCCGATACCTGGTTGGTGATTCTGGTATTGTGCATTCTTATCGGCATCATTCTGATGGGCATATTCATCATTTTCGTTTTCAGTCAGAAAACCATGCAATTGTATCGGATGCAGAACAACTTCATCAACAACTTTACTCATGAACTCAAAACGCCGGTGACCTCCCTTCAGCTCTACCTGCAGACATTTTTACGGCATGAACTGTCACGCGACGACCAGGTGAAGTACACTGGCTACATGCTTACCGACGTCAATCGGTTGACCGAGACCATCAATCGTATCCTCAATCTGGCCAAGCTGGAGAGCAAACGCTACATGGGCGAGTTTGTCGTTTGTGATGTGGTTGCGGTGGTGAATCGGTTCCTGGATGAAAATGCCCATTTGTTCAAAGACTGCCGCATCAACGTTCAGCACCCCGGGACCACGACCATCTACCAGCGCATCAACCGTCACCTGTTTGAAATGCTGTTGATGAACCTGTTGACCAATGCCATCAAATACAATGCGGCTTCCGTACCGCGGGTGGATATTCGCATCGAAGCCAAGCGTAGGACCACACATATCCAGTTTGCGGACAACGGCATCGGTTTCGACCGCAAGGAGATCAAGAAGATTTTTCGCAAATTTTACCAGATCGGTCGATCGGACAACATGACCGCCAAGGGCAGCGGACTGGGGCTGCACCTGGTTCAAAACATCGCCAGGCTTCACAAGGGGCGCGTGGTGGCTGACAGTCCGGGACGCAATCAGGGATCGACATTTACCGTAATTTTGCCGGCCCTGGAGTAATGGTCACCGGAAAAGGGCATTTTCCGGCCCAGGCCTGCGTAATCGCTGTGTTGAACGCTTCGGCGTAGGGCTTGCTTCCTCACCAGTTTCAACTTCGCTGCGGCCTTGCCCTGAACCGAAAATGACCCCCTTTCCGATAACCATTGGAACTTTATATTGCCGATATATGCTGGTATAATTTAGAGCGTGGTGACCGGAGAGATAGAACCATGGAGACCAATCAAAGATGTATTTTAATCATCGAAGATGATCGCCACATTGCCGAAGGCATTCAGCTCAACCTCACCCTTCAAGGGTACGAGGTGGTTGTGGCCCACGACGGCGTGGCCGGTTTGAACCAATGGAAGGCGATCGGACCGGATCTGGTGATCCTTGATATCATGCTGCCGGGCATTGACGGGCTTTCCATTCTTCAGAGCATCCGTCTTGAGGATGAACGGCTGCCCATTTTGATACTGTCGGCCAAGGGTGATCCGGATGATCGCATCAAGGGCCTCGCCTTCGGCGTGGACGACTATCTGGCCAAGCCATTCAATCTCGAAGAGTTGCTTTTGCGTGTTGAGCGGTTGCTCAAGCGCGGCGAATGGAACCAGGAAAACCATGTGTCGGTACAACCATCATTCGATACCTATCGCTTCGGAAACAACCATATCGATTTTAAAACCAACACGGCCAGCGGTCATAAGGGTGACATCTCTTTGACCGAGCAAGAATCCAAAGTGCTCAAGCTGTTCATCGCCAATCGCGGCAAACCCCTCTCGCGCGATCAATTGTTGCAGATCGGCTGGGGATATACGCGCAAGACCACCACCCGCACCGTAGATAATTTTATTGTCCGTTTCCGAAAATACTTCGAGCCCGACCCAAAACATCCGATCTATTTCAAGAGCATTCGATCCATCGGATACCTTTTCGACCATCCCGATTGAGAACCGTTGCGAAGCAAAAGCGAGCCTACCGGGAGGAGCCATCACTACCGATCACGCTTCAGGTCCTATCGTCGATCGTTGGCTACGGCTGAAACAAGACCAGTTGGTTGCACAGGAAGCTGTCGTTGTCCTGGACCATGCGTTTGAGCGCCAGGAATTCATCTGCCGGCATCTCACCCGTGCCGATACTGACCATATTCACTGCCGGTGTCACCTCAGCATCGCGCTCGCGGCCGTCCGCGCGTCCGGCGACACGATCGCGAAGGGCCTGAAAGTCTTCAGGAACCATCTCTATCCAACCGTAGCGCACCGCTGGTTCAACCGGGCTGGAAACCGTTGCCCCGCCGGTAATGTTTTTTCCTTGAACCATGGCTTTCAGGGTCAGGAATTCGGATTGCGCCATCTGTCCCATTCCGATGCTGACCATCTCCGCCGAAACAGCTGAAAATCCCGCCATTACAACATATGCAACTGCTACCGATATCAATTTTTTCATGGTGCCTCCCACCGCTGGGGGTGAATAAAAAAACATGAATATGACGAATGGTTCAATTTTTAGTCTAATATATGAACTTCAGTTCATGTTGTCAAGCATAAAAGTGAATGATTGTTCGGATTCTTTTTTAGAGGGAAGCTAACATCACACCGGCTTGCGGCGTCACTTGAAAAAGTAAGCCTGACGCGCAACAGGTTGCGGTCAGGCTCAGGTATGACTTGACTTAAATGTGGGAGGTGTCAGCCTGTCGGTAATCGATTCTGATCAGTTGCAGATGAATTCAAAACCCCAGGTCTCGGTGTTGCTGGCGACCAACTTATTGAGATCGCAAAACTCGCTGGTGGTCATGGAACCCAATCCAACATCCACCAGATTCTCCTGAGACGCGGTAGCGACATCCTGGTGCCCGTCTGAACTTGTCACCATGCCTTGGCGTATCTCTTCCACCACACTCAGGTCGAATTCAGCCACTCGAATCTGCGCCGGTCTCTTTGTTGAAATGGATTCAGTCGGCTGATAATTACCGGCAACCATCTGCTTCAATGCGTCGAATTCGGCGCGGTCCATGCGCCCCAATCCGATGTCCACCGAGTCCGCCATTGCTACGCCGGTCATCATCGCCATCGCGATCATCATTGCCATTATCGTGTTTATGCGCTTCATGGTAACCCTCCAAGGTTTATAAATTGTGTACCACATTGTAGTATATATAAATAATTTTGGTACGAAACATTTCCTGTCAACCTGAACATGACCTTTTTTTCGACTTTATTGACGCGGAAATAGAAATTAGGTATGAAATCAGGATATAAGGAGGGTCAAGAATGGTTGACGCTGAGCAAAAAACGCGAATACCGCAGCAAAAAAGAAGCATTGAAACCAAAAATCGCATCCTTGTCGCTGCCAAAGACCAGTTCGCTCAACACGGATTTCACGGCACCAATGCCAAGGAGATCGCGGCGGCCGCCGGTGTCTCCGTGGGCAGTTTCTACTCCTATTTCAAGGATAAAAAAGAGCTGTTCATGGATATCTTCAGGGAGCACATCCAAGAGAAGGTCGTGCGGGTGCTGGACGAACACCACGTCGATCCGGAACATCGCAAAGAGAGCGTCTATAAGCTGATCAAGGCCATGTTAGACGCCCATGAGCCCTACCCCCAGTTTCACCGGGAAGTGCTGGCCATGCGTTATTCAGACCCTGAAGTCGAAGCCGCATTCAATGAGATCGACCAGAAGAGTCACGAAAATGTGGTCGCCTTCATCCAACAATTCGAGGACCAGCTGCGAGTCACGGATATCCCCACGGCGGCACGGGTGGTCTGTGCCGCTGTCGAGGAAATTATCTGCTCGATTATCATCTTAGGGCAGGACGACGATGCCGACCGACTCATCGACGGTCTGGCGGATATGATTCATCGTTACCTTTTCCGCTAAACCGCCGTGGTAGCCAGCAGGGCACCCGACACTGCCAACCCGATGGCGATCATTCTCGGCACCGTCACCGGCTCCCTCAGGAAAAAAGCAGCCAGAATAAAGGTAAAAATGGTCGACAGCTGGTTAAGGATGGCCGCTACCGACACCAGAGTATACTTGAAACCGGCCAGCCAGGCCAACATGGCCAGATAATTGCCAACGATGGACGCCGGCAAGGCTATTTTCCAGGACGGCGCCGGTTTGAGTACGCCTAAAATCATGCGGCGTTGCGGAAGGATCAGGGATATCATCAGCAGGCCGCTTACACCGGCAAGCAACCTGACGAAACTGGCCCACAACACGCTGGTCTGTTCGAGCAAGGGCTTGACCATGATGATGCTGCCGGCCAACAGGCTGACAGCCAGCACCCCCCACAGCAGTCCGACCACAATATCTCTTGTTGGCCGTCTGGTTGACGAACCGGACCACGATCCGGCACCGATGGCCGCCACCACCATGGCTCCGCCCAGCATGCCCCGGATGCCGATGGATTCTTGTAGGAAGGTGGCCGACAGCAGAATGATCAAGGGCAGGTAAAGGCAGTCGACCACCGCCCACAACCCGGCGCCGAGGCGTTTGAGGGCCATGAAGAAAAAATTGTCGGCCAGGGTGATGCCGATGAAACCCGACGCGCCAAACAGCAGCCAGTCGTTCAGCGGACGGTCCGGAAACAGAGGCGTGCCACTGAACCACAGGGTTGGTACTAGCAATACGAGCGTGACAATGCCTTTGAACAGGTTCAAAGCCGTTGGTGAGAGGACCTCGCCGCTTTTTTTGAACATGATCACGGCGCTGGACCAAAAGAGCGCCGCACCGGTGGCACAGAGAATGCCGATCACTTGCATGCGTAGACCTGCCGATTTTCGTTCGTTTCAGGCTGAGATCAGAAACAGATGGACATGGCGCCAGTCGATGTTGTCGGTTTCGACCGCCGCCAGTTCACGTTCGATTTCATCGAACAGGGACTCGAAGACCGGCCCCAGCGATGCGGACAACGCGGCAACGGATTGGCCGGATGCTTCCGCAATCCATTGCAGAAAATCGGTTTTACGGTCGTCACCGATGAAGCGGCGATCCGCTTCAATTGTCCATAGGGTGGGGTAGAATGTCTTGAAGGCGGGCAAGCGAATCGCCATCGCAGATGTTTCAGGATCCATCGGCGGCATGTTCAGACAGCCCCTGGCCCACAGGGTCAGCAGTGCACTTTTATAGGTCAGCAGGCGGTTTTTGGGCGGTGACGCCTTCCCAATAGCCAGTTGGCTGAGCAGCCGGTCCAGGGCGACCACTTGGTCTAAGACCCGACCCGTCTCCTCAATCTCATTCCGGGTCCTGAATTCACGATAGTTCGAACCGGCGTGGTCCGGGTCATAGTATTTGGGAGACTCGATGAGCAATCCCCCCAGGCGACCGAACCAGGTTTCACCCCAGAAGGCGAGGCCGAGCTTGTGTGCCTGCGTCCAGCTCTGTTTTTGCCAGGCCGCGGCGCGCCATTTCAATTCCAGAATGCCGGCAAAGCCGGTTCGGAAAATATCGCTCAGCATATGGCGCCGGACACATCCGGCGGCCGCGGCGCTTCGGCTGCCGGCGGTACCAGCGGTCATCCGCTCCAGACCGATGCTAAGGTATCCGCTGACCTTGGCTACGGCAGCCTGAAGCTGGGCGCGTCCCCGAACAGCCTCCCGGTCGGCGGTGATCACCTGGTTGCAGAGCGTGGCCAACTCCACCTGAAGCTGGCCCAGCTCATGGGGTGCATCGATATGTTTCAGTGCCTGTACAAACAGATCGTCTCCTTCGAGAAAGCTTGAGGCCAACTGCGGTACCGGAACCTGGGGCACCTCCGAGGCGGCCGGCCGGACAACCTTTCTACCTCTGGCTGTTAGCTGGCCGGGCGGCAGGGGTTGATAGACCCCGATGGCCTCTTCAAAGGGGAGCAAGCCTTTCTCGCCGAGACGTACATTGCGCAGCCGGTACAACTCCTCTTCGGATTCGGCGGGAATCAGACCGGCCGATTCCATGAGCAGTCCCTGATATCGGGGGTGGTCGACAATCGAAAGACGGCGCAACAATTGGCTGAGCATCTGATTGCGCCTGGCCTTGAGCGCTTCCTCCTGCGGTGTCGCCACGGGGTAATCCACAAACCGGATGTAGAAGGTGTCGTCGTCGGTAAAGAAGCCTTCGCCAAGTTCGGACGGCACCTGATCCGACTCTCTGACGCGAACCTCGATATTTCGAAACAGGTACAATTCCAGAAGATCGGCATGTTGATCGAAGCACCACCGAGCCAACCGATCCGGATCGGCGTGGAGCAGCAGCTGCAGCCAAAAGGTGGTTGATTGAATGTTCAGCCGATCACGATCCCAGATCTCCATGTCCAGCAGATACTCCCATTGACGATCGGAGGCCAGTGCGAGCAACGGCAGGGCGTTGTCCAGGCCGATATCATGCAACAGGAAATGCAGATCCGCCTCCGGAAACGAGTGTACCAGCGCCGCCGGTTGGGGGTGTTTGGCAATGGCGGCCATGGCCTGGTCGGCAGGCTGCCCCAGAATATTTTTTCGAGATTCGGCCAATCGACGCAGCCGGTCGCGATGAATGATGTCGGGTGTTGCTTCGGATGTCACGGGCAGTCCACTCTCCTAAAAGCGAAATTGTCACCAACTTAAGCAGCAAGCGACAAAAAAACAAGCATTTCAAAGAGAACTATTCCTGGCGATGACCGCCAATTCGAACGATCAGCATCAATCCGGGAAGGGCGATCAGGGTGCACAACAAGAAAAACGGCATCCATCCCATGTGTGTCGCCAGATAGCCGGTGGGGGCGGATGCCAGAACGCGGGGGATCCCCATGAGGCTGGTCAACAGGGCGTATTGGGTGGCCGTGAAGCGCTTGTCTGTGATGCTGGCCATGTAGCCCGCATAGGCGGATGTGCCCATGCCGCCACTCAGATTTTCGAAGGCGATGACGGTTGACAACGCGCTCAGGCTGGGACCGATCGTTGCCAGCAGAGCAAATCCGGCCGTTGAAAGGGCCTGAAGAACACCAAAGATCCACAGACTGCGTATGATGCCCAGCTGTATCATGACAATGCCGCCCATGATGGTTCCGGCGATGGTGGCCCAGAATCCGAACAGTTTGACCACGGCGCCGATCTGGGTTTTAGAAAAGCCGATGTCGAGGTAAAACGGGGTGGTCATGGCCGCAGCCATGGTATCTCCGATTTTATACATCAGGATGAACGCCAGAATCCAGAGAGCCTGAGGGCGATTGAAATACTCTTTCAACGGATCGATGACCGCATCCCTCAAGGTTCTTGGAAATCCGACGACCTGAGGCTCCGGGGTGAGCAGGGTCGTCACGACCCCCGGCAGCAGGCACAGGGCCATGATTACGTACACCCAGCTGAAGGAGATATGATCCGCCATGATCAGGCCGCCGCCAGAAGCCAGCAACATGCCGACCCGATAGCCGTTGATGTAAAGGGATGAGCCCAAACCCAGCTCCCTGTCGGGCAGGTCTTCACGCCGGTAAGCATCGACGACGATATCCTGCGACGCACTGAAAAAGGCCACTGCCAGGGCGGCCAGGGCCAGCAAGGTGGGGTGTTGCTGCGGGTCGCTGAATCCCAGCCAGACCAGGGATGACATCAACGACACTTGGGCGACCAGCAGCCATCCCCTGCGGCGACCCAAAAAAGGCAGTCGGAAACGGTCGAACAGCGGCGCCCACAAGAATTTCAAGGTGTAGGGCAAGCCCACCAGGGTCATCAGCCCGATGGTGGTCAGATCGACCCCCGATTCGGTCATCCAGGCCTGCAGCACGGACAGGGTCAACAGCAGCGGCAGGCCGCAGGAAAACCCCATCATCAGGGCCACCAGCATACGTCGGTTGAACACCGCGGATTGTACAAGGCGTTTGTTCATGGGATCAGATAACGGTGGTGACATGAGAAGAAAGGGCGGCAGAAATGGTTTCTGCCGCCCTTACGGAGCCATTGGCGATGGAATACCCGAAGCGGGCCACGGCCGATCGCTGCAGTGCCGCTGTTCATCCTTCCATCAGCTGGTCAGGTGACACGATCGGGCCATATTTGGTTTTGAGGTCGATCAATCCGTCCCGCTGTTCCCGCAGGATGTCGAAAAGCAGCGGGGGAATGTTCTCTTCCTTGCCGTAAGCCATGGTTTGCAATTCATTGCGGGCCAGGATGTTGTCGATGTACAGGGAAAATTGACGACGGTAAAGCTTCTCGGGATAGGGTTTGTCGATGATGGTCTCAAAAAGGGTTTTCAGGTCCTCGTAGCGGGGAATGAAGCCGATGGGCGTTTCGATGGCCTCGACGTCACCGTGGGCGCGGCGTTCCAGCCATCCCAGCCAGACCTTGACATCCCTCTTTTCGCCCAGCAGTTTCGTGCCATTGCCCCCCCTGGCTTCATGGGTGAGAAAATAGTTCAATCCCGCCATGATGGGCCGTTTGTCCTCAGCGATGGCCGGGTTGCCGAAAAAATCGAACTGGGCTTTCATGTAATCCCCCAACGCACCGGGGATGAAGGGCGCATTGGCCCAGGGCGCCCGCTTCACGCCGGAGGCGCCCACCTCTGTGGCCGTGGCTGCCGAAACGATGCAGGCGCCGATGACCACGCCGTGGGCCGAGGTTTTGGCCGCCCAGACCGGCGGCATGGTGTCGCTGTCACGGCCGCTGTAGGTAATCACCCGCGTTTCCACGCCCTGCGGTGCTTCGGCCTGATCGGAATAGTTGGCCAGGGCGGAAGAGGCGATGGTGCAACGGGCGTTGGGGTGAGAGATGGGAATGACCTTGCCGCCGGTATCGGTCAGCCCTTTTTTCCAGGAACCCTGGAAGTTGCGGCCGCGTATGGGTCGGGCTTCGCCGTTGCCGCTCCAGTGGGGCACGCCATTTTCATCGATGAGCACATTGGACCAGATCACCTCGGAACCGGGATTTCTGAGCCGGTCCATCAGCATGGGATCGCCGTCCCAGTTCACGTCCTCGACAATGCCGAAGATGCCGCACTCCGGATTGATCGAACGGACACTGCCATTGTCGTCGATCCACATCTGGGCCAGGTCATCGCCCACGAAGTGATTGCCGGCCATGGCCGTGGTGGTCTTGCCGCAGCCGGAGGGGGCGGCACCGGCCACCCAGGTGATCCGGCCGCCGGGTCCGTCGATACCGGTGATGAACATGTGTTCGGCCAGTTCCCGGCCCTTGCCCTCGTAAACCGCCTTGTCCACGGAAAATCGATGGTTGCCTTTTTTGAGCAGCAAGGTGTTGCCGGCATAGGTACAGTTGAACGAATAGGTGGTGCGATGGCTGCGGTCCATGAACACGCGCGCATTGGGCAGGTCTTCGGGGCGATTGAGACCTTCGCTGTGGATATTGGTATAAAAATGTCCCAACCGCTCGACCTCATTTTCGAAGTCGGCGAAGGCGTTGCGATAAAGGATTTCGGCACTGTGGCACACGTAGGCCGAACTGGAGATTTCCAGTGCGGGGTTAGAAGCGGCCGCCCCCACCGGTCCGCGGATGTACAACCCCACGATCATCGTGGCGCCATCCATAATGCCGGCCATCTTCTCGCTTATGACGGCCCTGGCGTCATCCCTCAAGATCTTATTGGCCAGACTGCTGATTTTTTCATCGGGATTGGCGATATAAAACGTCCGGTCGATAATGCGGCCCTGTTCTTCCTTGAGGTCGAAGTGAATGGTATGCTCATCGATGGCCAGCACGGACTCTTCGCCCTTGCTCAGGGCCAATTGGCGAATGAACCGGCGATCCGCATCGGAACCGGTGTTGATGTAAACCCGTGCAGGGTTGCACATGGCAATGGCGTTGGCAATCTTGATCAGGATCTCCGGGTGGCTCAGCTGGCGGATCCGCGACAGATGCTCTGCGTCAAGCCGGCTTTCGTAAAGTGCCTGCGCTTCCTCTACGCTTTGGATCCCACCCAATTCTCTGACGATGTCGATCCCCTCATTTTTCTTCAACATGGCATTCACCCCTTTGACTATGGACAATCCATTGTGCATGGCATCGTATCCGAGTCGGTTGGCAATCAACCGGTCCTCCTGCGGTTGAATCGACCCTGGTTGCGGACTCGGTGGTTACGGTTCATCTGACGGTTCAGTCAATGAACGCCGTCAGGTGCTGGGTGGCTGGCTCTGGCAGCCGATGATTTCCGGTTCCGGCATGTGCCGGTCGATCCATTTGATAATTTGGCCGAACTCTTTGCAACATTGCTGCAACGCCTTTCCCCGATGGCTGACACGGCTCTTCTCAGCCATGGTCAACTGGGCAAAGGTTTTTTCCAGCGGCGGATAAAAGAAAACCGGGTCGTACCCAAATCCATTGCTGCCGACCGGCGAATAGGCAATGGTGCCTTCACAGCGGCCTTCATAGGTCAGGGCCGGTCCGGCAGGTACGGCAATGGAGATGACGCACTCGAATGCCGCCGAACGGTTGGCCTGGTTTTCCAGTTCCGTGAGTAGTTTGCTGCAGCGTTGGGCGTCGGATGCATTCGGGCCGGCCCAGCGGGCACTGTGGACACCCGGTGCACCGCCCAGCGCATCCACCACCAACCCCGAGTCATCGGAAAGGGCCGGATAGCCCAACACCCTGGCAGTGAAACTGGCTTTTTTGTAAGCATTTTCATCGAAGGTGTCGCCATCTTCAATGACTTCCGGTATCGGGCCAAAATCGTCCAGGTTTTTAACGGTTACCGGGAAATTAGCGAGCAGGTCTCGGATTTCGGCGGTCTTGCCCGGGTTGCGCGTGGCGATCACAAGTATCCTGTCTTTGTTCATAACGCCTCTGGTTTGGCAGGGTTAAACCAAAATCACCTAACACAAAACCGGATAAACATCCAGCGATAATCAGTTGCAGTCGCCGGGGTCAAAAAGTGGCCGCGTGCCGTTATCCGGCCATTTGGGACATCGGCCCCCATGGGTGAGCGTCAGGCGATGCTGTTCGCAACCCATGCGAGCGCACCACCGACGACCTGGCGTGCGGCGGCCCCTAATCCTGTGGGGTCAGCACGCTGCTGCCGACGGTTTTGCGGTCTTCCAGATCGCGGTGGGCTTGAGCGGCATCTTTCAAGGAGTACGTCTGACCGACGGTAATCGTCACGGCGCCATTGGCGACCACATCGAACAGGTCTCTCGCATGGGCCAGCAAGTCCTCGCGTCTGGCTGTGTAGGTCATCAGACTGGGTCGGGTGAGAAATAGGGAGCCCTTCGCCGCCAGTACCGCGATGTCCACAGGCGCCACGGTGCCGGATGACTGGCCAAAGGAGACCAGGGTGCCCATCGGCCTCAAGCAGTCCAGGGATTTGGCGAAGGTGGCTGCACCGACACTGTCATAGACCACGTCCACACCCGTTCCAGCGGTGATCTCTTCGACCCGTTGGGCAAAATCTTCTTTTGTGTAGTCAATGGGGTGGTGGCAGCCGTTGTTCCGGGCGATAGTGGCTTTTTCAGGCGATCCCACCGTACCGATGACCTCGGCGCCCAGATGGCGGGCCCACTGACAGACGATGGTGCCCACGCCGCCCGCAGCGGCATGAATCAGGATGCGGCTTCCGGCGCCGACCGGATAGCAGCCGAACAGCAGGTACCTGGCGGTCATACCGCGCAGCATCATGCCGGCAGCCTGATGGGTGCCGATGCCGTCAGGCAGCGGCACCAAGCGATGGGCCGGGATGCAGCGCTCCTGGGCGTAAGCCCCCGGAGGGATGCCGGCATAGGCCACCCGGTCACCCGGTTTGAATTCGGACACCTCCGCGCCTACCGATACAACGACGCCGGCTCCTTCCAGACCGAGTATGGCCGGGATCTGCGGCAGCGGGTAGAGGCCGGTTCGATGATACACATCGATGAAATTGAGCCCGATGGCCTCCTGATGCAATCGGACCTCACCGGGACCCGGGGAACCGGGATCATGATCGCCCCACTGCATGACTTCGGGGCCGCCGGTTTGATGAATCCAAATGGCCTTGGACATGGTTGCCTCCTTTTGTTTGGGGGGAATATTTACCGACAAACATAAGCATGACAGCTTTCAATCCAAACGAATTGTTGCGGGTGAGCCTGAGTTAAAGACGGTTGATGGCCGCATCGATCGACCGTCAAATGTAAGCGCACGTCCGTCACAAACCTTGACTTGATGCAGGATACGGGGTACCCAATGGCCGCAATACGCAAGAGATGATGGCGTTTATCACGCTGTCGACGTCACCTTCCATTCAGCACAAAGGTCCGTTGGGTCATGAACTCTTCAGAGGCGGCCTATTTTTTCACCCGGCGTACCATTTCCCGGGACCTTACCCTGAGCCTGGCGCTAATGACGGCCCTGGTGGTTTCTGTCTTCGGTGCAACCTACCAAATTTACACCACCCGTCTCGAAGCCCAAAACCTGGAGAGAGCGGCGTCGGCCATTGCCGATGAATTTACCGAGGTGCTCGCCCGCCCCTTGTGGAATCTGGACATCGATACGGTTAACCAAATCGCCAGAGCCTACTTGAGCTCGGATTTTTTAACCGGTGTGCGCATCAGTACCGACCTGGAAACCTTTTTTGACAATGTCACCGATCACCCGCCGGTAAGCCAACGCTTGTCCTTCACAAGAGAGATTGTCAATGAAGGTGAAATCATCGGATCGGCCGACCTTTTCTTTTCCAAAAAACGAATCGACATCGTCCGCACACGCAGCCTCGTGTTGACCCTGGTGACCATCGCTCTGGTGACCTTTGTGATCGGTCTGGGCACCCACCAGTTGATGAAGCGATTGGTTGTCAAACCGCTTGACCGGCTCATTGACGGCGTCCGAACCATCGCTGCCGGAGACTATCAGCGGGCCCTGCCTCACGAGAAGCGGGCCGATATCAACACCCTCGTCTCCGAAATCAACATCATGGCCCGGGAAATCGACCACCGCGAATCCGATTTGAAAAAGCTACGTGAGATGTTGAAAAGCATCGTTGATTCCATGCCGTCGGTGCTGGTGGGGGTCGATCCCGAGGGCCGGGTGACCCAGTGGAACCGTGAAGCCCATAAACAGACCGGCATTGAGGCGTCTGAAGCCATCGGACGCCAGGTGGAGACGGTTTTCCCCTCCCTTTCCGGGGCCATGCAAAAGGTCAGACAGGCCATGCAGGACAAGCATGCTTGCAAGGAGAGCAAGGTGACCAGGCATGTCGACGGGGAGCTGCGCTATGCCGATATCACGGTTTACCCGTTGATGACCGGCAGCACCGGGGGTGCCGTGATCCGCGTGGATGACATCACCGAGCGCGTACGCATCGAAGAGATGATGGTTCAGTCGGAAAAAATGCTCTCCGTGGGCGGTTTGGCAGCCGGCATGGCTCACGAAATCAACAACCCGTTGGCCGGCATCATGCAGAATGTCCAGGTGATGCAGAACCGGTTGTACGGCGATCTGTCTAAAAACCATGAAGTGGCAGAACAGTCCGGAACCAGCATGGCGGCCATCCAGGCCTACATGCAGGGTCGCCACATACCTGACATGTTGGCGATGATCATGGAATCGGGCCAGCGCGCCGCCCAGATTGTCGAGAACATGCTCTCTTTCAGCCGCAAAAGTGGCGCCGCCGCCACGCTCAACGATCTTGGCCAACTGTTGGATGACACCCTGGCATTGGCCAGAAACGATTACGACCTGAAAAAGCGTTACGATTTTCGGCAGATCGAGATTGTCAGGAAATACGATTCAACAGTACCCCTGGTGGCCTGCGAGGCGTCCCAGATCCAGCAGGTGTTTCTCAATATTCTCAAGAACGGGGCCCAGGCCATGGCCCAGAACGCGGATACGCCATCACCCCGTTTCGTGCTGCGGGTCAGGGCCGACGGAACCTTCGTGCGTGTGGAGATCGAAGACAACGGCCCCGGCATGCCGCCGGAGGTGTGCAAACGGATTTTCGAGCCCTTTTACACCACCAAGTCCGTGGGGGTAGGCACCGGATTGGGACTTTCGGTCTCCTACTTCATCATCACCGAGAACCATGGCGGCAGATTGACCGTCATATCGGCGCCCGGTGCCGGCAGCCGCTTCATCGTTTTGCTTCCCGTCGGGCGTGTCGCCTCCCGTCGATCGCCGTGACCAGGCCTACAGGTAGTCGATCCACGACCAACGGATGCTGCCACCCATACAGCGATATTCCAGGGCACGATTGTCGTGGGCGAATTCAATCGCTGCGCGGATTCTTGCCGTAGGATGGTCGAGATCGTTTGCTACACGGCCGAGGAGACCGTCCAGGGCCTGCTGTGCATTGTCGATCGGCTGGCCGGAATGCCAGGCACCCTTTTCTTCAACCAACTGCTTCATCATCAGGTCATACAGGACCACTGTGTGTTCCAGGCGGACCAGCGGCCAGGTTTCTTGTGCTGAGGCGCATCCTTGTTCGCGGCGATGACCGATCTCGCTCAACCACCGGTCGAACTGCCGTTCGCCCTCGATCACGATGGCATCCATGGCATCCGGCGATACGCCGGCCGTGCGCACAATGGCCCGATTGGCGTGGTATCTGCGCCAATCGTCGGACAGAATCTGCAAGTCGTAGCCATCGATGTGTTCCCGAATGTCGGTTCCCGGAAACGGGGCCAGGATGTGAAACCCGTGGTTGACGCCCATGGCGGCGAGACGATCGCCGAATTCCAAGGTTTGCCTCAATGTTTCTAAGGTTTCGCCGGGCAGTCCCAATATGAAGGAGGCGTGCGGCACAATGTCACACCGCTTGCACAGGCGCATGGCCTGCTCAACCTGATCCAGAGTGATCCCTTTTTTGAT
>JAAUYD010002756.1_pt1 | contig 15344 bp, 13 predicted proteins | sample 7278101 | NCBI WGS metagenome assembly JAAUYD01 (sample SAMN14350128, study PRJNA611818) | marine sediment metagenome | isolation source: surface marine sediment (0.6m) | place: French Polynesia: Moorea | collected 2018-08 | reverse complement strand
GCACCCGAGACGCCCGCGCCTGGGCAGGCCTCGTCGCCGGCCGGCGACGCCGGATCGTCGGGCGACGGACAGCGGAAGCGTCGGCACCGGCCGGCTTCGGACCGGGCTTCTTGCGGCCCTGCCCTCCCCGAGAGCCCCGCCGCCGCTTCCGCTGTCCGTCGCCCGACGATCCGGCGTCGCCGGCCGGCGACGAGGCCTGCCCAGGCGCGGGCGTCTCGGGTGCGTCGGCCTCAGCCGGTCGGCCGCCCGTGGCGTCGGCGCCGGTCGACGCGTCGTTGGCGTCTCCGGTCTGCGTGTTGATGTCGTCCATCGTGGAGGTCCCTTCTCATGCGAGCACCGCCAGGGCGCGCGCATCCACGTCGGCCGGCAGAGGCAGCACCTCACGCCGCTCGCCGTCGCGGTCAAGCCATTGGTGAGTACGGAGTGCGCGTACGTCTCGTGCATCGACGCGCGGGTAGGCCAGCTCGGCGAACTCTCCGGGGCGGAGCGCTCGGCCGACGGTGGCCAGATCGACGACCGCTCGGTCGCCGGCAGGGTCGGGACGGATGTCGAGGATCATCGGGCGCACGTCGTCGGCGCTCCGCTTCCCCTTCCGTTCCCGTTCCAGGACGAGCTCGGGTGCCTCGAGCAGGCGCCGAGCGTCGGCGTGGTCCTCGGCGGTGAGCCGAGGGCTCCAGAGCTCCCACGTGCACGACGTGACGGACTCCTGGAGCGATTCGATCCTCTGCTCGCGTTCGGCGACGACGAGGACGTCGAAACCGATCGGGAGCGCGCTGCCGAGGCGCGCGGGGAGCGTGTTCAGATCGACGTCGTCGGCAACGACGTCGCGCTGCAATTCGATGTCGACGTACTCGGCGATCGACTCGGCGCCCGTGGGCAGCGCCAGGCCGAAGCTCATCTTCGGGCGGGGCGTGAACCCCTCGGTGGCCGCCACCGGCAGCCCGGCGCGGCGCAGTGCCCGCTCCCACATGCGGGCGGCATCACGGTGACTCGTGAAACGAACCTTGCCGAGCTTGCTCGAGCGAACGCGGAGCTTCATTGCGCTCCGACCCGTTCGGGCTGGCGCGGCAGCAGCTGGACGGGTACCTCGCCGCCCCGTGTCAGGTCCTGTCCGGTGCCCTGGCTACCGCCGGCGGGCGCCATGGGCGAGGCGACCACGTGCTCGATGCCGTAGCCGGTGCACACACCGCAGTCGTAGCAGGGGGTCCAGCGGCAGTCCTCGACACCCGACTCGGCGAGCGCGTCGAGCCAATCACCCCAGAGGAAGTCCTTGTGGAGGCCGGCCGTCAGGTGATCCCAGGGGAGGACCTCGGAGTCGTCGCGGTGCCGGAAGACGTAGCGGTCCATCGAGAGCCCCTCGGCCTCCATCGCCGCGGTCCAGAGATCGACGTCGAAGTGCTCGCCCCACTCCTGGAACGTGCCGCCCGCCCGCCAGACCCGCTCGATGACGGCCCCGATGCGCCGGTCGCCGCGGCTGGCGATGCCCTCGGCCACGCTGGCCTCTGGGCGATGCCACTTGAGGTTGACGCCCTTCATCTTCCGCGTCGCGTCGCGGACGAGGTCGATCTTCCGCCTCAGCTCCTCCTCGGTGTTCTGCCCGAACCACTGGAACGGCGTGTGGGGCTTGGGCACGAACCCGCCGAGGCTGACCGTGACCGAAGCGCGCGGCGTGTACCGCTTGCCGATCGCGACGCAGTTCCTCGCGAGCTCGGCGATGCCGAGCGTGTCCTCGTCGGTCTCTGTCGGCAGGCCGGTCAGGAAGTAGAGCTTCATCCGCGTCCACCCCTGGCTGAACGCCGACTCGACGGCGCCGTACAGGTCCTCTTCGGTGATCAGCTTGTTGATCACCTGACGCAGCCGCCACGATCCTCCTTCGGGGGCGAACGTGAGCCCGCTGCGGCGACCGGTGTTGACCTCGCCGGCGAGGCCGACCGTGAACGCGTCGACCCGCAGGGACGGCAGGCTGATCGTGAGCGTGTCGCACACCGAGGTGACGTCCTGGGCATCCTCGAGCACGCCCCTGACGACCGGCTCGATGTCGGAGAAGTCGGCCGTCGACAGCGATGTGAGAGCGACCTCGTCGTACCCGGTCGTGCGGAGCCCGTCGCGGATCATCGTGCGGACCTGCTCGGCAGGGCGCTCGCGCACCGGCCGGGTGATCATGCCGGCCTGGCAGAACCTGCACCCGCGGGTGCACCCACGGAACACCTCGACGCTCAGACGGTCGTGAACGACCTCGGTGAGCGGCACGAGCGGGTTCTTCGGGTACGGCCAGTCGCCGAGATCGGCGACCGTGCGCTTGTCGACCGTGGCCGGCACGTCGTCGAACCGGGGCGCGATGCCCAGGAGGCGTTCGCCGTCGTAGGTCGCTTCGTACATCGACGGGACGTAGACACCGGGCACCCGGGACAGCTGGCGAAGCATCGCGGCCCGGTCTCGGCGCCCGTGGGCCTTCCAGCGACGGACGACCTCGGTGATCTCGGCGACCACCTCCTCGCCCTCGCCGAGTACGGCTGCATCGATGAAGTCGGCGAGCGGCTCGGGGTTGAACGCCGCGTGTCCGCCGACGATGACCACCAGGTCGTCGTCGCCGCGATCGACGGCGTGGAGCGGGGTGCCGGCGAGGTCGAGCATGTTGAGCACGTTCGTGTAGACGAGCTCGGAGGACAGGTTGAACGCGAGGATGTCGAAGTCGGCCGCTGCCCGGTGCGTGTCGATGCTGAACAGCGGCACGCCGGCGGCACGCATCTCGCGGTCGAGGTCGGTCCAGGGCGCGTACGTGCGTTCGGCAAGCGCGTCGTCGCGCTCGTTCAGGATCTCGTAGAGGATCTGGAGCCCCTGGTTCGGCAGGCCGATCTCGTACGTGTCGGGGTACGCGAGCAGCCAGGCCACCGCTCCCCCGTCGTCGAACTCGTCGTGCCGGGGGGTGATGGCACCGTCTTCGCAGCCGATGTATCGAGCTGGCTTCTGCACTCGGGCCAGGAGCGGTTCGATCCGCGCCCAGAGTGTTGACATATCGGGACGATCCTACTCGCCGTGACCCCCAAGGGTGCGTTTCCGCTGCTCACACCCTGTGGAAACCCGAACAACGCGCGAATATGGGGTCTGCGAAGGGTCACCGACATCGTTCGCGTCGCACCACTCGCCCACCACCGACGAGCATCCTGGTTGCTGAGCCGGTGGCCGTCGTGCCGAGCGCAAGGCCGTGGCGAGCCCGAGCTGCCTCAGGGCAGCGAGCGGCGAGACGCAACGCCGCGATCGGTGCGACGGGCCCGGCTCAGCGCATTCGGCGCATGTGGACGGATTGCACGATGCCGAACAGCGCGAAGTACGTCAGCAGGCTGGAGCCGCCGTACGAGATGAACGGCATCGGCAGCCCGGTGACCGGCATGATCCCCAGCGTCATGCCGACGTTCTGGAAGACCTGCCACAGCAGCATCGTGAACACGCCGGCGCACAGGTAGGTGCCGAGGAGGTCGCGGGACAGCGTGGCGATGCGCCAGATCCGCATCAGCACGACGACGAACAGCGCCAGCAGCACGGCGCACCCGACCAGACCGAACTGCTCGCCGACGGCAGCGAACGGGAAGTCGGCCCACATCACGGGCACGTCGCCACCGTTGGTGAGGGGTCCCTCCAGCCATCCCTTGCCGGTGACACCGCCCGTGCCGACCGCCCGGATGGCGTTACGGACCTGGTAGATCGAGTCCTCGGCGGTGTCCTGGCCGAGGAACACCCGCAAACGCTCCTGCTGGTACGAGTTGACGAAGCCGCCCACGAACGCCGATGCCACCGTCGCCACCGACAGGAACGAGATGAGGGCGATGTACTTGGGCTTCGCGCCGGCGACCAGCAGCACGCCCATGGCGATCGTCACGATCACCGACGCCGAGCCGAGGTCGGGCTGCACGATGATCAGCACGGCCGGGGCGCCGACCATGATCAGCCCGCCGACGAAGCGGGCGTAGCTGACCTCGTCGTTGCTGCGCTCCTCCGACAGATACGCGCACAGCGCCAGCAGCGTCGTGAACTTGGCCGCCTCGGCCGGCTGGAAGTTGATCGGGCCGAGATCGAACGAGATCCGGTCGAGGCCCTGCGCGATGCCCATCAGGAGCAGCAGCACGAGCAGCACGATCGTCGAGCCGTACAGGAACGCGGCGCGCTCCTTGAACCACTCGTAGTCGACCGACATCACCGCGACCATCACGACCGACGCCGCGATGGCGAAGACGACCTGCCGGGTCGCGAACGCGTACGGGTCGCCCTCGACCGCGGTCCACGACGCCGAGTAGACGACGAAGCAGCCGATGACCGTGAGGATCCCCTGGGTGGTCAGGAGCACCCAGTCGACGTTGCGGCTCGGGTCGCCCGGGCTCGAGCGGATGTTGCCGAGCCCGCTGTCGGGCTTGCGGTCGAGGAACGTCAACGCCACGCGGTCACTCGCTCCGTGGTCACTCGACGTCTCTCGCCTGGGTCAGCACGCCGTTGCCCTCACGATGGCTCCAGCAGCCGGTGTTGGCCAGATCTTGTGGCGGTGCCGCCACGGTCTGGTCGAGGCTGAGCGGCTCGGACAGGACCACCGGGTCGGTCGCGGTCAGCCCGGACAGCGCGAGGAACGTGCACTTGACGACGGGCGCGGCGGCCTGCGAGCCGTACCCGGCCTTCTCGAGGTAGGCGGTCACGACGTACGGGTGGTCGTCGTCGACGCTGAAGCCCGTGAACGCCGACGAGTCGTTCCACGGGTAGTTGTTGGCGCCCTGCGCGGTGCCGGTCTTGCCGGCGATCGGGATCGCCTCGTCGGGGTAGTCGAAGAAGAGATACTCGCCGGTGGTCTTGTGGTAGAAGTCCGACGTCACGCCGCCACCGACGACCACCCGCCGGAGCCCGTCGACGATCGGATCGCGGATGTCGTCGGGCATCGCGATCTGGCGGATCAGTTCGGGCGCACCGAGATCTTCGAAGATCGTGCCGCGATCGAAGTCGGCGAAGCCCGAGGCGCCATCGGGCACGCCCGGGTTCCAGATGGCCTTGACCACGCTGGGCTGGAAGAGGAAGCCGCGGTTGGCGATCGCCGCGTAGCCGTTCGCCAGGTGCAGCGGGGTCGCGGACAGGAGGCCCTGACCGATCGACAGCTGCACGTTGTCGCCGACATAGAACCCGCGGCCCTCGTCCTCGCTGATGACGCCACGCTCGGCGTAGAGCCGCTTGAGCTCCTTGTCGGGCACGGTGCCGTCGAACTCGAACGGCAGCTCGACTCCCGAATCGGCGCCGAAGCCGAACTTCTCGACCTCGTCCTGCAGCACCGGCAGGCCACCGTTGCGCTCGAGGATGTCCTCGCCGATCCGGTAGAAGAACGCGTCGGACGAGACGGCGAGCGCGTCTTCGACGTCGACCGACCCGTACACGCACGGCCGGCCGTTGCCACACGTGGCGTTCTTGTACTCGCATCGCACGAGCCCGGCGTCACAGCGGTCCTGGTCGACGGAGTAGAGGCGGTAGGTCCCGGTGTCGTTGAATCGCTCGCTCGACGTGATCAGGCCGGTGTTGAGCGCGGCAAACGCGGTGAACGGCTTGAAGGTCGACCCCAGGTTGTAGCGGCCCTGCACGGCGCGGTTGACGAGGATCGACCGGTCGGGGTCGTCGGTGACGGGGAAGATCTCCTGGAACTTCGTGCTCGAGAGACCGGCCTCGAACCAGCGGTTGTCGAAGCTGGGATAGCTCGCCATGGCGATGATGTCGCCGTTCGTGTAGTCCATGATCAGACCGGAAGCGGCGGGCGCCTTGTAGGGCACGGTGTCGCCCTGGCTGGTGTCCATCTTCTCGCGCTGGCCGTTCGGCTTGGTGACCTTCGGGTTCGGCGCCTCCTGCGTGCGGCGTGCCTTGAGCGTCGTCTCGATCGCCTGCTCGACGTACTGCTGGTAGTCGAGGTCGATCGTCAGCTGCACGTCGAAGCCGTTGATCGGCGGCACCTCCTCGAGCACCCGGACCGGGCGGTTGGCCGCGTCGACCTCGATCTTCTTGTACCCCCAGGTGCCGTGCAGCACCGCCTCCATGCTGCGCTCGACGCCGAACTGACCGATCCGCTCGTTGAGCAGGTAACCCTCGTCGAGCTTCTCGTCGACCTGCTCGGGGGTGATCGCACCCATGTAGCCCACGACGTGTGATGCGTGCGGTGCGTAGGGGTAGACCCGCTTCCACTCCGTCAGGATCTCGACCCCGGGGAAGTCCTCGACGCGCTCGAGGATCGCGAACGCCGTGGGTTCGTCGACGTCGCGCTTGATCGGGAACGGCAGGAACGGGCTGTCGATCTGGGCGTCGAAGCGGCGCTCCATCTCCTCGACCGGTACCTGCACCCACCCCGAGAGGCGGTTGAAGATCTCCTCGCGCTGCGACTTGCGGCGCAGGAGCTGCCAGTCGACCGCGACCGTGAGGATCCGCTCGTTGTCGGCGAGGATGCGGCCGTCGACGTCGAAGATCCGGCCGCGCTCGGGCGCGATCCGGACGGTGCGGGTCTTGGCGAACGTGACGCTCTCCTGCAGCTCGTCGGCCTTGACGGTCTGCAGGAACCACAGCCGGACCCCGAGCAGACCGAACAGGATGACGCCGACGAGGGCGAGCACGCCGAGACGGGCGGCGCGGCGGTCAACGGCCATGGCGTGAGTCTCGCGTGCTCGGGCCCGGATTGGGCGACGCGTCGCAGCATTGGCGGTCAGGCATCGCTCGGCGCCTTCCACTCGGGCTTGGCGACCTTGAGCGACCAGCGCCCGACCGGCACGAGCACGACGCTCATGATCGCGGCCGCAACGGCCACCACCGGCACGATCGTCGCCATCTCGGGCACGAACGCGTCCTCCTCACCGATGAAGCGGCGCACCACGGGCACACCCGCTTCACCGGCGGCTGCGCCGATGCCGACGAAGACCGCCGCGAGCCACCACGTCGTCTCGATGCGGATGACGTCGACCCACCCGGCGATGTAGGCGGCGATGCCCATCGTGATCGACGTCGAGCCCAGCGGGCTGCCGACGGACAGGTCGAAGAGGATCCCGAGCGTGAAGCCGGCGATCGCGCCGCGCTCGGGCCCGGCGGCCGCGCCGGCCGATGCCGCGAACGCCAGCACGATCTGGATGATGACGCCGAACGGCTGCAGCTCGACGAACAGCGTCTTCTGGAGCGCGAGCAACACCATCCCGGTCGGTACCAATCGGGTGAGTGAACTGTTGAGCAGCGCGCCGATCACGATGCGTACCGCTGCCTCAGCGCCCGGCCCCGGTCGGCGGCTGATAGAGGATCACGCTGAGGAAGTTGAGGCGTTCCAGGTCCGCGTTCAGCTCGGTCTCGAGCTCGAGACCGGCGGTGCCGGCGCGCGGGATCACGTTGGCGATCCGTCCGATCGGGATGTTCGGCGGCGCCAGGCTGAGGCTGCCGCCGGCGGTGAGCACCGCGTCGCCCTCCGCGATGCGACCGAACTGCGGCGAGTCGGCGACGAAGCTGACGCGCGGGAAGCGGTCGGCGCCGACGCCGTTGAGCAGCCCGGTCTCGCGCCGCTCCTCGATCGGCGGCAGCGTCGTCGTGGTCGTCGTCGAGCTGGTCGTGGTCGTCGCCGGGAGCGGCGACAGGTCCGGCGACCCGTCGCCGACCGCGAAGTCGGCTGTCTGCTCGGGGGGCAGCGTGGTCGTCGTGGTCGTCGTGGTGCTGGTGGTCGTCGTGACGTCCTCGACGGCCAAGCCGCTGGGCACGGTGCTCGGCGGAACGGTCGGTGGCGTCGCGGGCACCTCGGCGACGACCTTCACCGGCACGCTGTACTGCGGGTCGGTGACCAGCATCACCGTGGAGACCTCGGGTGCCGCGAACGTGATCTTGCCGACGAGGCCGGCGTTGTTCACGACGGGCATGCCGACCCTGATGCCGTCGCGCGAGCCGCGATCGATCTCGACGCGCTGGTCGAAGTTGCTCGGCGACGAGCCGATGATGCCGGCGGTCACGCGGTCGTACTCGGCAAGCGACTCGAGGTCGAGCAGCGAGCGCAACCGGCGGTTCTCGATGAGTGCGTTCTGGCCGGCAATCTCGACGCTCCGCTGGGCGTCGACGAGGTCCTGCAACCGGCGGTTCTCGTCCTTGAGATCGTCGACCTCGGTCACACCGCTCCACAGCCGTGCGATCGGGCTCGTGATCACGTCCCCGGCGATCTCCAGCGGCCGCAGCGCGTAGCCGAACCCCGAGCGGGCTGCGTTGAAGACCGCGTTGCCCCGGAGGTCGAGCGTGATCAGCAGCACCGACGTGAGCAAGAGGATCAGCATCGTCCGGCGTCGGCCGGCGGAGTAGATCGCCATGTGGTGGGGTTGCTCAGTCGTCGCCGCCGAGCGACATCAGCCCCCGCATGGCGTCGATGTTCTCGAGGGCCCGCCCGGACCCGATGACCACGCTGTAGAGCGGCTCGGCCGAGACCCGGATCGGCATGCCGGTCTCGTGTGCGAGCCGATGGTCGAGTCCACCGAGCAGCGCCCCGCCACCGGTCAGCGTGATGCCGTCTTCCATGATGTCGGCGGCGAGCTCGGGCGGCGTCTTGTCGAGTGTCGTCTTCACGGCGTCGACGATGGCACCCGTCGGCTCGGCGAGGGCCTCGCGCACGTGCTCGGTGGTGAGCTGGATCGTGCGGGGCAGACCCGAGACGAGGTCGCGGCCGCGGATGTCGGCGGTGAGCTCTTCCTCCATCGGCCAGGCGGAACCCATCTGGATCTTGACCTCTTCGGCGGTGCGGTCGCCGATCGCCAGGGAGTACTCCTTCTTGACGTACTGCAGGATCGCGTCGTCGAGCTCGTCGCCTGCCACGCGCACCGACTGCGCGGTGACGATGCCGCCGAGCGAGATGACCGCCACTTCGGTGGTGCCGCCGCCGATGTCGACGATCATGTTGCCGCTGGGCTCGTGGACCGGCAGATCGGCGCCGATCGCGGCGGCCATCGGCTCTTCGATGATGTGCACGGGCTTGCGGGCGCCGGCGTACTCGGCCGCGTCCTGCACCGCGCGCTGCTCGACACCGGTGATGCCCGACGGGACGCAGATCACCATGCGCGGCTTCGACCATTTGCTGGCGTGCACCTTCTGGATGAAGTAGCGCAGCATCTTCTCGCAGACCTCGAAGTCGGCGATGACGCCGTCCTTCAGTGGACGGATCGCCTTGATGTGGTTCGGCGTGCGCCCCATCATCCGCTTCGCCTCGACGCCGACCGCGACCGGTCGGCCGTCGTTGACGTTGACGGCCACGACCGACGGCTCGTCGAGCACGATGCCGAGCCCGCGGGCGTAGATGAGCGTGTTCGCGGTGCCGAGGTCGATCGCGAGGTCACGCCCCAGACTCAGCGGGTTGTTCCGTGCCATGCCGACCTCCTTTCAGCGACGTCCATGGACGCTGTCGACGAGCGAGCAGACGAGCCCCGCGGCTCGCTCATTCGTCGCGACGATGTTACAGATTCGGGAAGAAGATCGTGATCTCGCGCTCGGCGCTGGCGAGCGAGTCGCTGCCGTGGACGAGGTTCTCGGTGAAGAGGATCCCGAGGTCGCCGCGGATCGTGCCCGGGGCGGCGGTCCGCGGATTGGTGGCGCCCATCATCCCCCGGACGACCTCCCAGGTGTCCTCCGGCCCCTCGACGACCATGGCGACGACCGGGCCGCGGCTCATGAACGCGACCAGGTCGTCGTAGAAGCCCTTGCCGACGTGCTCTTCGTAGTGGCGCTCGAGGAGCTCGGCGTCGAGTTGGCGGAGATCCATCGCGACGATGTCGAGGTGCTTCGCCTCGATCCGCGAGACGATCTCGCCGACGAGCTTGCGCTCGACGGCGTCGGGCTTGAGAAGGACGAGGGTCCGGTCAGACATGGCTCGCGAGGCTATCGGTGGCGACCGGGTCCGCCGCCGGGCGTGTCGGCGGTGGTCGATGTCGAAATGATGACGAGATCGTTGCGAAGCGATGCAGGATCTGGCACACTCTGTGGCGCGGGCGCCACTTCTAGGGACATTTCATGCCGAACGCGCTCACGCGCTTCCACCGCCGTCACGGCCGAGGACCACTGATCGCAGCAGCGCTGGCGGTCGGAACCGCGGCGATCTCGCTCGCCACGCCCTCGCCCGTGGCCGCCGACGACGGCGACACCATCGACGGTCGGTACTCGGCCGGCGGCGTGCTCGCCGCCGGCAGCACGCTCGAGCTCGACGTGACGGGCCGCGGCGGCACCGCGTCGAACGCCGCGGCCGTCTCGCTCAACATCACGGTCACGCAGACGGCGGGACCCGGCCACGCCACCGTCTACCCGTGTGGTTCGCAGCGCCCCACGTCGTCGTCGATCAACTACGGCACCGGGATGACGATCGCCAACGCCGTGGTCGCCAAGGTCGGCAGCGGCGGCAAGGTCTGCATCCACACGAGCACGCAGGTGCACATGGTCGTCGACGTGGACGGCTACTTCCCCGCGGGCAGCGGGTACCGGTCGTTGACCCCGGCCCGCCTCCTCGACACGCGCCGCGGCCAGCCGACGGTGGACGGCCGCTACGCCGGCGGGGGCATTCGCAAGGCGCGCAGCGTGATCGAGCTCGACGTGAGGAACCGGGGAGGCGTCGGCAACAGCGCCCGAGCCGTCACGCTCAACCTGACCGCCACCCAGACCGGCGGCGCAGGCTTCGCGACCGTCTATCCCTGCGACGAGCCGCGGCCCCTCGCGTCGACGATCAACTACGGTCCCGGCGCCACGATCGCGAACGGCGTCACGGCGAAGGTCGGCGGCGATGGTCGGATCTGCGTGTACACACATGCACGAGCGCATCTGATCGTCGACGTCGACGGGGCGTTCGCGAGCCGCGACGAGTATCGCCCGCTGACGCCCGCCCGCGTGCTCGACACGCGTCCCGGTGAACAGACGGTCGACGGTCGGGCACAAGGCGGCGGGCGCCGCACTGCCGGCACCACGCTGCGACTCGACGTGACAGCGCGGGGCGGCACCGCCTCGAACGCCACCGCCGTGTCGCTCAACTTGACGGCCACCCAGACCGGCGGCGCCGGGTTCGTCACGGTGTACCCGTGCGGGAGCTCGAAGCCCGCGGCATCGACGCTCAACTACGGCGCCGGGGCGACGATCGCGAACGGGATGACCGCCCGCGTCGGCGACAACGGGGAGATCTGCATCTTCACGAGCGCGAGCACACACCTCGTCGTCGACGTCAACGGCTTCTTTCCGCCCGGCAGCACCTACCGTGGGCTCACGCCGGCCCGCCTCCTCGACACCCGCTCGCCGGCTCCCCCGCCGCCGAGCGACGTCGCAGCGGCTCGATCGCTCGAGTTGCTGAACGCGTTGCGTGCGAGGCACGGCGTCGCGCCGGTGACGTACGACCCGGGGCTCTCTGCGAGCGCGCTCGGTTGGTCCCAGGAGATGTCGCGGTCGGGCTTCCGGCACAGCAACATCGGTCTCGCCGAGAACATCGCGTGGCACAGCCAGTCGGCGATGTCGCCGACGACGGCCGCCGAGACGTTCCACGTCATGTGGGAGAACAGCTCCGGACACTTCCGCAACATGATCGACCCGAGATGGACCCGGGTCGGCATCGGCCTGCATGCCGCCGGGTCCGGTTGGTACGGCACCCACATCTTCGACCGCTGACGGAACACGGACTCGAGCGCGCCAGAGCGTCGAGAACAGCCGGACCTTCCCCGGTCCGTGGCCGTGCAACCACGGTCGGTGCCACCCGTACCGATTCCCCTACGATTGGGCCGTGATCGAAGCGCCGGGTTCGACGCAGCAACCACGCTCGCCAGCGGTGGACCACATCGGCATCGTTCGAGGTGCCGCAGCGGATCGGCGGCGCGGTCGAGGCTCGGTCGTGCGCGAGCCGGCGGCCGGCGCCACGACCGATCGGGGCAGCACCTTCATCGAGCTCCTCGTCGCGATCGTGCTCCTCGGCATCGTCGTGGTCGCGGTCCTGGCCGGACTCGCCGCGTCGATCAGGGGCACCGAGATCCACCGCGACGAGTCCAACGCCGCGACACGGCTGCTCGAGGCGGTCGAGTTCGTGAAGGACCACCCGTACATCCAGTGCAACGTCATACCGGGCCCTGCCACACAGTACGGGGACGCCGTTGCGCTGATCGCTCCCGCGGGCTGGACCTACGACGTGACCGACGTCGACGTCGACGACGACCTGTTCCCGGGGTGGCCGTTCGAGGAGGGGTGCTTCGGGAACACGGGGCCGTTGGAGCTGGTGACCGTCGAGGTCACGCACGCCGAGACCGGGACGACACGCTCGGTGGACATCGTGAAGCGGGAGCCGACGCCGTGAGGTGCTCGTCCGAGCGGCCCGACCGAGGCTTCACGCTCATCGAGCTCATCGTCGTCGTCACGATGCTCGCCATCGTGGCAGTGGCGTTGACGGGGGCCGTCAGCGTCTTCCTGCGGACCTCGGACGACCTCGACGAGAAGCTCGACGCTTCGCACACGGCGCAGCTGATGGCGGCGTTCCTGCCGCCCGACATCCAGAGCGCTGCAACCTTCGAGGACACGATCCCCACGCCCGGGTGCGGCACCGGCTCGCTCGTCGTCGAGCTCGGCTGGACCGACGAGGCGACCAGCTTCCTGTACGTCGCCAACTACTCGATCGTGCCGGACGGTGCGGATCAGCAGCTGATCCGCACCATGTGCGAGAACGGCACGATCATCGCGACCGACGTCGTCGGCCATCGGATCAGCAGCGCCGTTGCGAGCGCCGCGGGCCAGACCGTCAGGGTCGACATCACCACCGAGCCGACCGACGCCGACCCGTCCGGCTACTCGTTCGCCATCGCCGGAACGAGGAGGACCTGAGATGGCACGCTCGCCGGGCGTCGAGTCACGAGATCGGGGCGCCGTGTTGCCGATCGCGCTGGTCTTCGTCGTCGTCCTCTCGTTGGTGTTGATCGCTCTCGCCCGGCTCACGTCGACCAACCTGTCGGTCGTGTCGGTGACGCGTGACCGGACCGAGGACCTGTACGTGCGCGACGCGGGCATCGAGATCGCCATCCAGGCGCTGCTCGACGACGCAGCGACCACCCTGTGCGAGAACCCGTCAGCCGGCGTCGAGACCGTCGGCACCTACGACGTCAACGGTGCGTCGGTGACGGTGACATGCGAGACGACGGCCGGCGGTCCCGGGGCGAGCGGGGGCGGTGCGCCGGTCTTCGTTGCCACCGGATACACCTACGGCAATGGCAGCAGTCCGAATCGCGACGAGCTCGTCCACGTACCCAACGACAAGGGCACGAAGATCATCGTCGACGCCTGGGCCTACAACTTCGGCGGGTTCAAGTTCGCAGGAAGCGACCCGGAGCTCGAGTTCGGGTCCGACCTGCTCCAGCACACCGACAAGTGCATGCAGAGTTCGGGCGGCACGCCGACGGTCGTCGGCACATGGTCGTGCAACAGCGACCCGGTACCCGATCCGAATCCAGACGCCTGGATTCCGACTGACGATCCGGCCAATCCTCAGTCTGGCGGCACCTGCGACCTCATCTTCTACCCCGGACGATACGACAGCGACGACAAGGCCAAGCTCGCGAACTTCCAGTCGAGCGACAGCTACTACTTCGCAAGCGGCGTCTACTACTTCGAAGACGTCGACGAGATCCAGTTCGAAGGTCTGATCCATGCTGGCGCCCCCGGCGGCGACACGCCCGAGCTGTTGCAGCCACCCTGCGCAGACGATGCGATCGCCGAGTCGCTCGTGGCCGGACCGAATCCCGAGATCAACGGCAGCGGCGTGGTGTTCGTGTTCGGACGGCAGGCATGGATGAAGGTCGCCAGCAATCCCCAGAACGTGGTCGAGATGTTCTCGCGTCAGACGGGTCGTGCCGCAACCGAGGGCACGGCGATGGACGACCACACCCTCATCACGATCACGTCCGCAACCACGACGACCGGAGCCGCCGCAACCGTCTTCGATCAGGAGAAGGGCATCATCACCTCGAACCCCGAGGCAACCATGCTGCTGCACGGAACGGTCTACATGCCCACATCGCATCTCGAGATGTGGGGCCTCGAGAACAGCCAGGCGTCATCGAGCGCCTTCCAGTTCGGCGGCGGACTCGTCTTCTCATCGATCGAGATCGGTATGGACACCGTTTCAGGGACGGTCAACTTCGCAGCAGGGCCCTCCGCTACGCCGTCGCCTCGCACGACCGTCGTCGTCGCCATGTCCGGTAGCGGTCGCGAGACCACCGCCGTCGTCACCATCGACGACACCGCCGGAACGTTGACCGGGGAATCCTGGTTCGCCGAGTAGCGGTACGTCGCCGCTGGCGACGATCGCCACCAGCGCATTGGCGACGGGACCCACGGACGAGTCACCGCCGAGCACGTGGCGCGCGGCCGATGATCGGGAACACGATCCCGCCTCCGGCGCGTCGAACCGATCTGCGTGCGGCGGCTCACCGCAGGAACCCGTCATCGAGGTCGACGTCGAGACCCGACGCTCGTGCTGCTGTGGTGCGGGGCTCTGCGCCGAGACTCTCGCCGATGGGTGTCCGCCCGGCGTAGCGTCAGGCACCACTCACCACACGCCGTCGCCCGCCGGGGTACGTTTCGGACCCATCGAGAGCGACGATGATCTGATCCGGGGCCCGAAGTGGCGGACACGCACCGACGCTCAGCGGCGTGCGGTGGCTGCGCTCGGGACGTTCGTCGTCATCGCTGCCGCGGGCACCGCGCTGATGGCACTTGCGATGTGGCCGCTCGGCGCAGCAGGCGCTCCGGGCTGGTTGGTCCTGTCGCCGTGGTGGGTCCCGACGCTCGGCACTCTCGCCTGGACGCTCCGCACACCCGCGCCGGCGATCGCCACCGACGATGACGACGACAGCTGGGCGGGCTACGCGATCCGGTTCGTGCTCGTGGGCGCGGACGAGCCCCGGCCGGCGGCGATCCGAGTGATCGCCGCAGTGATCGTCGGCGCACCCGTCTGTTGGGCGCTCGTGGGCCTTGCGGTGCTGTCGATCGCCGGCGTCGTCTGAGATCGGGCCCTCGCGTCAGGCGGCGATCGGGTGTCGGTCGTTGAGGGTGCCGGTCCAGTGGGGTTGGCCGTCGGGTCGGGTCAAGGTGGCGATCCGGTCGGGGGTCATGGTGAGGGTCCAGCCGCCTTCGTGGATGAGGTGGTGGTGGGGTTCGCAGACGGGTGCGAGGTCGGCGAGGTCGGTGCGGCCGCCGAGTCGCCAGGGGGTGAGGTGGTGGATGCGGCAGTCGTCGATGGTGACGGTGCAGTCGGGGTGTGAGCAGGTGGCTTGCATCGCTTCGATCGCGATCCGTTGTTCGGTGGTGGCGAGCCGCTGGGCTCG
>JAAUYD010218639.1_pt1 | contig 15346 bp, 13 predicted proteins | sample 7278101 | NCBI WGS metagenome assembly JAAUYD01 (sample SAMN14350128, study PRJNA611818) | marine sediment metagenome | isolation source: surface marine sediment (0.6m) | place: French Polynesia: Moorea | collected 2018-08 | reverse complement strand
GCCTGAATTCTGGCAGTTCCCAACGGTCTCGATGGGGCTCGGACCGATGATGGCGATCTACCAGGCGCGTTTCATGCGCTACATGGAACACCGCGGCATGGTTCCACCGAGCGATCGCAAGGTCTGGGCCTTCCTTGGAGATGGTGAGATGGACGAGCCCGAGTCGATGGGCGCCATCACGATGCCCGTGCGCGAAGGGCTGGATAACCTCGTTTTCGTCGTCAATTGCAATCTCCAGCGTCTGGACGGTCCGGTAAGAGGCAACGGCAAGATCATCCAGGAACTCGAAGCTGCGTTCGGCGGTGCGGGCTGGAACGTCATCAAGGTCGTCTGGGGTTCGCGCTGGGATCCACTGCTTGCGAAGGACCACTCTGGCAAATTGCGTCAGGTCATGGAAGAGACTGTCGACGGCGAATACCAGAAGATCAAATCGATGAACGGCAAGTACGTGCGCGACACGTTCTTCGCAAAGTATCCCGAGACAGCCGAGCTGGTCGCCAATATGTCGGACGACGAAATCTGGCGACTGAACCGCGGCGGACACGACCCGCTCAAGGTTTATGCTGCCTACGATGCGGCAACGCAACACAAAGGTGGTCCGACGATCATCCTTGCGAAGACGATCAAGGGATACGGTATGGGTTCTGCGGGAGAGGGGCAGAACATTGCTCACCAGCAGAAGAAGATGGACATCGAGGAAATCAAGACCTTCCGCGATCGTTTCAATATCCCTATAGCGGATTCGGAACTCGGCGACCGAGTACCGTATTACAAGCCGGATCCCGACAGCGCTGAATTCGAATACCTGATGGAGCGCCGCGCGTCACTGGGTGGTTTCCTGCCCAAACGGCGAGCCAAGTCAACGTCGTTGCCGGCGCCTCAGCTAGAAATATTCAAGACGCAGCTGGATGGCACGGGCGAACGCGAGGCGTCGACGACGATGGCTTTCGTCCGCATGTTGACCGCGCTGACACGTGACAAGCAGATCGGCAAGCACATTGTGCCGATCGTGCCCGACGAGGCCCGCACTTTCGGTATGGAAGGCATGTTCCGCCAGATCGGCATTTACGCATCGCAGGGCCAGCTCTACGAACCGCAGGACGCAGGCGAGTTGATGTACTACCGCGAGGACAAGGGCGGTCAGATTCTGGAAGAAGGCATCAACGAAGGCGGCGCACTGTGTTCGTGGATCGCCGCAGGTACGGCGTACTCGAATCACAATGTACCGATGGTGCCGTTCTACATCTACTACTCGATGTTCGGTTTCCAGCGCGTTGGTGACTTTATCTGGGCCGGCGGCGACATGCAGTCTCGGGGCTTCCTGATCGGCGGCACTGCAGGCCGAACGACGCTGGCCGGCGAAGGTCTCCAGCACCAGGACGGTCACAGTCTCGTGGCCGCGTCGACGGTTCCGAATTGCCGTACCTACGATCCGACCTATGCCTATGAACTGGCTGTGATCATCCAGGACGGCTTGCGCCGTATGATCGACGAGCAGGAGAACGTGTTCTATTACATCACCTGCATGAATGAGAACTACGCGCATCCTCCGATGCCGGCGGGGGTCGAGGAAGGCATACTCCGCGGCTTGTATCCGCTGCAAATCGGCGGCCAGGGCAAGATCCGCGTCCAGCTCATGGGCTCCGGTACGATCTTGCGGGAGGTGCTCGGAGCGGCCGAGCTGCTGATGGACGATTTCGGGGTCGTTGCTGACGTCTGGTCGGCGACGAGTTTCAACGAATTGCGTCGTGATGCGCTCGAGGTCGAACGCTGGAACCACCTGCATCCTGAAGACGCGCCGCGCAAATCGTGGGTCGAGCAGTGTTTCGGCGATCGCCCCGGCCCGTACGTTGCGGCCACGGACTACATGAAGATCGTCGCGGACCAGATTCAGGGTTGGGTTCCCGGTACATTCTATTCGTTAGGTACCGACGGCTACGGTCGCAGCGACGCGCGCAAGGCACTACGCGAACATTTCGAGGTCGACCGTCGTTTCATCGCGATCACCGCACTGAACGCCCTGGCCGAGGACGGTGCTTTTGATAGCAAGACCGTCAAACAGGCGATCGAAAAGTACGGCATCGATCCAGATCGCCCGGATCCGGTTACATTGTAGGCGGGGATACGCACGTGGCGCAGACAATCGACATAGTGGTACCGGATCTCGGCGATTTTTCGGACGTTGAGGTCATCGAAGTTCTTGTCAGTCCAGGCGACAAGGTTGAGCGCGAAGGCGGCCTCGTCACTATTGAGACCGATAAGGCTTCCATGGACATTCCGTCACCCGAGAACGGACTCATCGAAGCATTGACCGTCGGCGTCGGTGACAGAGTCTCGACCGGTGACGTAATTGGCCGGCTGACGATGGAGGTCGGCGATACGGTGGTGATTACGCCGGCCATCGCGTCGCAACCGACGGGCGAAACCACAGTGCTCGTCACACCTGCAGGCGAGAAACCGAAGTCGGGCGGCAAGCAGACGCTGGTCGTGCCCGACATTGGCGACTTTTCCGACGTCGACGTGATCGAAGTGCATATCTCGCCCGGCGACACGGTCGCCGTGGAAGACCCACTGGTCACGCTCGAGACCGACAAAGCCGCCATGGACGTTCCGGCGGTCGTTGCCGGCACCATCGAAGACGTGCTTGTCAAAGTCGGTGAAAAGGTATCCGAAGGCAACTCAATCGCGATCATCGACGTGGCAGGCGACGCGGTTGCCCCAACGCCCGCGCCCGAGTCGGAGAAGCCCGCGCAAGCCGCGGCGCCAGTGCCGCCGACGCAAACCACCCCTGCGGCGCCGAAGCCGGTGCCAGCTGCACAGCCAGCAAGCCTGCCCTCCATAGATGAGGCCGGCTTTGCCAAAGCTCATGCCAGCCCATCGGTACGCAAGCTCGCTCGAGAACTCGGTGTGAATCTTGCCCAGGTCAAGGGAACGGGCCTGAAGAGTCGCATCGTTCACAAAGACGTCAAGGCGTTTGTCAAAGCAGTACTGACGGGCAAGGTGGAGGCACCGGTTGGCGGCGCTCTGCCGAAGACGCCCGTTGTCGACTTCACGAAGTTCGGCGAAGTTGACGTGCAGCCATTGACGCGTATCCAGAAGATTTCAGGTCCGCGCCTGCAAGCGAGCTGGATAAACCTGCCACATGTTACGCAACATGATCTGGCTGACATTACCGAGCTTGAGGCCAGACGCCAGGAACTCAAGGGGCCGGCCAAACAACGCGGTATCGGTCTCACGCCACTCGCGTTCATCATGAAGGCTTGCGTATCGGCATTGCAGGAGTTCCCGAAGGTCAACGCTTCGTTGTCCGAAAGCGGTGAAGACCTGGTATTCAAGAAGTACATTCACCTCGGCTTCGCCGCCGATACTGACCAGGGACTCATGGTCCCGGTTATTCGCGACGCCGATCAGAAGGACGTCTACGAGATCGCGAAGGAACTTGGCGAGCTGTCGGCGCTGGCGCGCGACGGTAAGCTCAAGGCCGACCAGTTGCAGGGTGCGACCTTCACAATTTCCAGCCTCGGCGGTATAGGTGGCACTGCGTTCACGCCGATTGTCAACGCGCCGGAGGTTGCCATCCTCGGCGTGTCACGCTCGAGCATGCAGCCGGTCTGGAACGGCGCTGAGTTCGAGCCGCGACTGATGCTACCGTTATCGTTCTCCTACGACCATCGTGTTATCGATGGCGCGCAGGCCGTGCGCTTCACAACCTTTCTCGGGCAGAAACTGAGCGACGTTGACGCTCTGTTGCAGGCGATTCCGTAGTGGCCGTGCAGCTGAAAGTCCCCGACCTCGGCGATTTTGCCGACGTCGAAGTGATTGAGATTCTCGTCGCGCCCGGTGACGTCGTCGCCGTCGAGGATCCGCTGGTAACGCTCGAGACGGACAAGGCTTCGATGGATGTGCCGGCCGAGCAAACGGGCAGGATTGTGTCCGTCGACGTGAGTGTTGGTGACCGAGTGTCGCAGGGTGACGGGGTCGTCACGATCGAGCCGACAGCCGCGGAAGTTCCGGTAGAACCCGTGGAAGCCACCCAGAAGATGCCTGCCCCTGAAGTCGTTGCGGCGACGGGCGTTACGGGCGAGGCGACGCACAAGGCGCAGCTCGTCGTCATAGGTGCGGGCCCGGGCGGTTACACGGCTGCGTTTCGGGCTGCCGATCTCGGTCTTGACGTCATTTTGATTGAACGCTATCCGGTGCTCGGTGGCGTCTGTCTGAACGTTGGGTGTATTCCGTCCAAGGCGCTGCTGCACGCCGCCAAGGTCATCGACGAGGCCGAGGCGATGGCCGATCACGGCGTTGTGTTTGGCGAGCCCAAAATCGATGCCGAGAAGCTGCGCGGCTGGAAGAACGAGGTGATTGCCAAGTTGACCGGCGGCCTTGCGACGATGGCCAAGCAGCGCAAGGTGCGCGTGCTGCACGGCACGGCCCAATTCGCGGGTGCGACCCGGGTGCGTCTCGACAACGGCGAGACGGTCGACTTTGAGAAATGCATTATTGCTGCCGGCTCTGAGCCCATCATGCTCCCGGGATTGCCAGATGATCCGCGGATCGTCGATTCAACCGGTGCACTCGAACTCGCGCCCTTGCCACGGCGCCTTCTCGTCGTTGGCGGTGGCATCATCGGACTGGAAATGGCCTGCGTCTATGCGGCGCTCGGCACTGAAGTCAGTGTCGTTGAGCTAATGGATCAGCTCATGCCGGGCACGGACAAGGATCTGCTGCGTCCGTTTAACAAGGTCATCAAGGATCGCTACGAGTCGATCATGCTTAAGACTAAGGTCACCGGCATGCGGGCAACGGTCCCCGGTATCGAAGTTTCATTCGAAGGCGATGACGCTCCATCCGTGGGCGTCTACGACCGCGTGCTGGTAGCCATTGGCCGGCGTGCGAACGGCGGCAGGCTCGATGCCGAGAAAGCGGGCGTGCAGGTTGACGAACGCGGCATTATTTCGGTGGACAGGCAGATGCGGACAAATGTGCCGCATATCTTCGCAATCGGCGACCTCGCCGGCGGGCCGATGCTGGCGCACAAGGCGACGCACGAGGCAAAGGTCGCCGCCGAAGTTGCGGCGGGCGAGAAGAGTTTCTTTGACGCGCGCACGATTCCTTCGGTCGCGTATACCGATCCTGAAGTCGCCTGGGTCGGATTGACCGAGACTGAGGCGAAGGCGCAGCGCATCGCCTACGAGAAGGCGCAGTTCCCGTGGGCAGCCAGCGGCCGTGCACTGGCACTTGGGCGCAGCGAGGGATTCACCAAACTGCTATTCGATCCGAAGACGGAACGGCTGCTCGGTGGCGCGATCGTCGGGCCAACGGCTGGTGACCTGGTAGCCGAGATCGGTCTTGCGATCGAGATGGGCGCGGATGCGGCGGATATCAGCCTGACTATTCACCCGCACCCGACCTTGTCGGAAACTGTGGCGTTCTCGGCGGAGGCATTCGAAGGCACGCTGACGGACCTCTACATGCCCAAGAAGAAGCGCTAGGGATTCGAACTACGGATTTTGCAATTCGCGAATGTCCGTCAGCAACTGGCGCGCGGCATCGGTAATCGCATTGGACTCGTGCTCGAATCGCAGGACCGAATCGGCAACCTCGGCAGCTTCCTCGAGCCGACCTTCGAAAATGTATGCGTTGGCCAGCAACAGTCTGCTTGCCTGGTCGTGTGGCGCGCCTTCCGCCGCCGCCTCCAGATACCCGATGGCCTTTACGATCCGATCGCGCTCGCCCTTGGCAATGTGTGCGTAACCCATCAGGGAGTTCAGCTCCGGTGTTGCATCGTTGATCGTCAGCGCGCTTTCCAGAGCATGGAAGAGCTCCGAGGTGTACTCCTCGCGCGTCTTGTGGTCAGGCGCCAGGGCGATACGTTGGGCCCAGTACTGCGCATAGTCCATCCAGATCACGAAGTCCCAGGCCATCAGGTGAATGGCCTTGTCGAAACGCCTGTTGGCTCCCTCGATGTCGCCCCTGTAACCCAACACGCGGCCGAGTCCGGCTTCGGCGTGGGCGCGCAGCTCGTTGTTGGCAGGAATCTGGTCGAACCAGATTTCTGCCTGATCGAAGTTTTCGAAGCGCAGCGCCATCTTGGCTAGAACGAGGCGTGCCTCAGCCACGGAGAGCTCGCGGACACGCGTGCTGAATCCCGGCAGAGCCGTATCGGCCGCTACCTGGCGACTCGAGAACTGTTTGTCCAGGTAGTAACGCGCGAGCTCCTGTTCCAGGTCCTCGAGACGGATCCCAAACGCTCGCTCGAACGCTTCAACCGGTGTCTTGCCACTGGAAACTGCGTTCGCATACGTTGATAGCTTGCCTTGCATGCCTTGTTCGCTCGTATCTCCGCTGCGCAGCCAGTGAACAAGTAGCCACGACTGTGCATAGAACAATGCACCGTCAAGGGGGCCGAGCATGCTTGTGTCCGCAGTCTCCAGAATCTGCGAGTAGGGCAGCCATTGCATGAAGTTCAGGGTCGCGACATGTTGCTTCGGTGTCAGCGCGTACTCGAACGCCTGGTTTCGTACCCGCGAGTGGGACAGGTACTCGGCATTGCCTTCCTCGTACCAGCGTGGGTAGCGAATTCGCCCGGATTGCTTGTTCAGGTAGTGTGCATACTCGTGCAGGATGATCTGGATGCCGGACGCGACGTCGCTGTCGTCGATGACGATCGCATTCTCGCGCAGGTTCGAGAAGAAGAAGCCCGCAGAATTTTCCGGCGCGCCGATCGTTACGTAGTCATCATGGTTGTCGACTGCGACGATGGTCGTCGGCACTCCTGACCGCCATGTCGATGTCTCCGAAGTGTCGCCGAGGCTGCTGCGCATGACTTCGAGGTGACGCAGCAGTTCGACGCTGCGTTCCTCTCCGAGCACGCTGTAGATCTTGAAGTTCTCGCTTCGGATCTCGATCCACTCGCGCTCGTCGATAGCGGCCACTGCGTCGCCGGCGTGCCCCGCTGCGCTGACGCAGAGGGCGATAGCAATCCAGGTGATTCTTCGAATCATGGCTCTTTCGACCCGGTTTCGGGTGATTGGTGCGATTGCTCGATCTCTTCAATTAGCGCTCTGAGTTGCTGCGCTGCCTGGTTATTATGATGCATGAACAGCAACATGTCGGTCGCGTACTCATGCGCGAGATCTGTTTGTTCGCTTTGCATTAACAGGCCGATCAGCAGCAGTCGTGGCTCGGGTACAGCCGGCGCCGCGATGGTTGCAGCCAGAATATGCTCGAGAGCGCGGTCGTACGACTCCAACGCGAGCGAGTAGAGACCGAGTGTGAGTTTGATCTCCGCGTCAGAACTGTCCAGTGCAAGCGCTCTCTGAAGGAATGGCTCGGCACGAGCAACCTTCGACTTGTTAACCTGGTCACTACGCATCGAGCGGTTTATGAAGAATTGGGCGGCATCGAGTTGCACATGGAAGTCCTGCTGTGCGAGCGACGCGCCGGATGCTACATATTTCTCGGCGGCGTCAGATTCGCCCGCTATCTCCAGAATATAGGCCGTTCCGATTTCTGCGCGGGCGCGGGTAGCAGGGTCGTTCAGCCCGTTCGCAAATAGTCGGCGCGTCGTTGTAAACAGTTCCGAGTCGGTGTCGATGCCTGGGAACCGGAGTGTCAGGATGAGTTCGGCCAATTCAACGCTAATCTCCGCCCTTGAAAGGCGTCTTGTCGAGGTATCGAACCCGGCTAGAAGCTCTTCCAACGGAACCCGACTGTAGTTGTAGACGCGCTTGCGGCTGTAATCGTCCAGCTCGTCCTCGAGTTCCTGCAGCGTGTATCCGAATCCCTCTTCGAACGCCTCGATTTCTGACGCACCGTCCTTCAACGCGTGGCCGTAATGCAAGAAACTCTGCTTCAGCCGCTCTTCGCCATTCGGCTGACTAAGAAGGAAATGCGTGAGTAACCATGCCTGCGAGTAGAAGCGACCTATGTCATCCGAGTCTTCGAGCTCTGCAAAATCTGACGAATCGATAATCGTTTCCCATGGAAGCCACCGCCTCGATTCGGCCAGCCAGGCCAGACGGCGTTCGTACGGCAATCCTACATCGAAGTGTTTTTTGCCCATGCTGCTTCCGGCCACCCACTCGGCATACCCTTCCTGGTACCACTTCGGGAACGGGAACCGAATAAGATTGTGTTGCAGGTAGTGGACGTATTCGTGCACTGCGGTCGCCGTCTCGTCGACATTCGAGTCTTCCAGAATGAACATGATGTTGCGGCGCAGTCGCGGCACGAAAAAGCCGGCCAGATTTTCGGCATCCTCGATTCCGAGTTCTGCAAGGTCCTGCTGCTTGGAAATAACGAATATTCCCGTTGGAGCCGTTAAGCGTTCCTTTTTTGCTGCCGAATCGATGAATAGCGATTGAACCGCTTCGAGGTACTTGACCAGCCTCTCTGTGCCTCGCCTACCGATCGCGCTGTGGACGACGAAATTCTCGGACTCCATGAGAATCCACCTACGGTCCTCGATGGACTTTCCGAAAGCCGTGGAACACGCGAGCAGCGCGGCCATCGCCAGAATCGCGAGTGCTGATCTAGTCACGGGAGTAGTACCAGGTTTCCAGGGCGTACAACGCCAGGCCTATTGCGAGCAGGACGCCGACGCGCAACCAATCGTCGGCATCGGACTGCGCAACCAGCCATCCGCAGACACCCAGAGCAATGGCGGGCACCAGGAGCCCGCCTGGCAGCCGCCACGCCTGCGCCTGTTGTGCGGGCGTGGCCTGGCGTCGGATGACGGGCAGGGCGGCGATGCAGATGATGTAGCCCAGCAGGCGGACGACCGAGCTGCCAATCGCAAGTTCTACAAAATTGCTCGACAGGCCAAGCACCAGCGCCATTGCCCCCATGACGAGAATGGCCCGGTCGGGCGTAGAATGATTCTCGTTTATGTGCGCAAACCATTGAGGAAGAAGGCGATTTTCGGCGAGGGAATAGATAAGCCGCGGCGCGGCGAGCATCGAGCCTGCGAGATTGCCGCCGATCGAAAAGACCGCAGCCAGCGTAATCACGATGGCGCCGGCCGGCCCCGCCAGCACCCGACCGACGTCCACGAGCGTTGCCTCGGCATAGTCGTCCGACGGTATGACCGAAACAAAGACGAGGACAATCAGGAAATACAGTATGCCGGTAAGAATAACGGTACGCACGAGGGCCGCCGGCACCGTGTGCTGTGCGCGTCGTGTCTCGCCGGCCGTGACACCAATGGTCTCGAACCCCACGTACGCATAAATGAGCAGCAGGGTCGTGCCGCCGATGTCGTCGATCTCGAAGCCGCGACCCGGCAGCAACGTCGCTCCGGTTACGTGCTGCAGACCGAGCAAAACCAACAGGAGCAATGGTACGAGCTTCAACACGGTAAAGACGCCCATCGTCCGCACGCCTTCCCGGACGCCCCGCAGATTGGCCCAGGTCAGGCCGCCCGTCACCAGCGTGATGATTGCGATCCGTGCCATGGGCGATGCAAACGCATCCGACAGCGAGGCCAGGTAGATTGCCATGACGTTGGCATTGGCGGCGAAAGCCGTCACGCGAGCCAGGTAGATCAGCCAACCGGTGCTGAATCCAGCGAGCGGGCCGAATGCCTCCGTGGCGTAGAGCACGGGTCCACCCGTTCGATCGTAATAACTTGCGAGCTCCGCAAAAGTCAGAACTACAGTGAGGAAGAGCACGCCAACGACCAGAAACAGCCACGGACTGTAGAGGCCGGCCGAAACGGCGACCTTGCCAGGCAATGCGAATATGCCGGCGCCAATCACGGCGTTCAGAACGAGGAACGCGGCGCCGAAGAAGCCAATGTCGCGTTTGAGCTGTGCGCCCGGATTCATTGTTATTGTTGCTCCGGCGTACACGGACTCCTGATACTATCAGACGCCGCAACGGGCACCCCCCGGAACATTGCATAACATGATCACAAAACTGGACCGAAAACTTCTCGACACTCGCTTCGGATTTGTGCACCTGTGGACGGCTGGTAGCGGCCCCGATCTGCTGCTGTTGCACCAGGCCGCCCAGTCGTCGGATGAGTTTCTCGGCATCGTGCCGTTGCTGGTGCCGAACTTTCGTGTTATCTCGCTCGACTTCCCGGGACACGGGGCCTCGGATACACCCGACAGTGAGCTTGCCGTGCCGGACTATTGCGAGGCTGCTATGGCCGTGCTCGATGCGGCTGGTAGTCAGCGGACCCACGTATTCGGTCATCACAGCGGTGGCATTCTCGCTGTCGCGCTTGCCAACGCCGCGCCCGACCGGTTTGGTCGACTTGCGCTATCCGGTGCCGGTATCAGCGATCCCGCGGTTGCCGATGCGTTGCTCAATAGCCCGATGACGCGTGATCTGCCGGTGGATGCGGACGGTGAGTTTCTGCACCAGACCTGGTCCGTGTACCGCAACATGAGTGCACCGGAGACCGAACCGGCAACATCGTTCCTGCCATTTGTCGTTGGACTCAGGGCGCGTTTGCGGCCCTATGACATGCACTACGAGTTGCTGCGCTGGGATTACGAGTCGAGTTGGCGGACGCTACGCCATCGCACGCTGCTTATCAAAGGCGAGCACGATCGCTTCGCAGGCGACATCGCCGGATTGAACGATGCCCTCGCGAACTCGTCGATGTGTGAAATTCCTGGCGGGGGCGCATGGCTGCTCTACGAGCAGCCACACGCGATAGCAGGCGTCCTAGGCGAGTTTTTTGGCGATGATAGTGTCGAGACTTAGGCGGCCGGCACCCTTGAACATCAGTGCGAACAGCATCGCAATGAAGAGCAGCGGAATACGGTAGTTGCCAAAGCCCTTGTCAGAGACCGAATAGCCCTTCCACAATTCGGCCAGCGAATTCCACTCGTCGGGCCAGTGCACCCCTGCGATCGCAACGATGCTCAGGATGATCAGGCTGAAGGCCCAGAATCGTGTGAACAGACCGAGCACCAGGCATATTGCGCCGAGGATTTCGGCCCAGGTTGCCAGAAACCAGCTGATTTCCACCGGAACCACATTGAACGGAAACGGAAAGTTGTCCTGCACGTTGGCAAACCAGTTCGTGCCGTTGAATTTCATCATTCCGGCACGGCCAAACTCGTAGGCCATTAACAGGCGAATGGGGAGCAGGGCTACCCAGTCGCCGGCCGGGTCCAGGACGCCGTCAATCTTGTTCTTGAGGTCTACTAGAGCGCGCATTTCATTCTCCTTCATGCGGGACTGCGGGTGCCGGTCAAAATGCCGAGCTGGCGCATTTCCCTGAGTGCATCGGCGCCGTGTGCAACGAGGGCGTCGGCGTCGGGGTAGTTGATCTTCCCGGCTAGCGAGCGCAACAGCTGCTCGCCGGTCTGATGTGTTTCGTTGAATTCGATGGCATCGAGCAAGGCCGCAGTAATCGCGTTCAGCTCGAGGAAGCCAACCTCGTCGTTGGCGTCCCGGTAAAGTGCGAGATAGACAGGCTGCGACTCGGTTTCCCGGGGCAGATGATCCGGTGAGATTCGGTGCACGGCGTAGTGGTAGGCGTAGGACCATGACAACGACGACTTGACCGGGACTTCGGCCAGTAAATCACCGTTCGGGTCGACTCCCGACATGTCGTTCTCGTCTTCGGAGACGGCTAGTGCCAGCTCCGCGTATTCGTAGTGCGCGAGTTCGAGCAGGAAGGGATAGTCGTCGTCGGTCGGTTCGAATTCCGCCTGCAGGTAGCCGAGAAACTCTTCGGGCAACTGCAGGAAATACGGCGTCTGCGCCTGGTGCTTTTGCATGAAGCCGCGGATGAAACGACGCCACTGTTCTTGTGTATGGATTTTGCGGAGCACCGGGAAGAAGGTGCCGAGCAGGCTGTAGAGATTGTTGAAGAACAACTCGCGGTAGATCGCCATGCGGCGCGATTCAATTCCCGCGGGTGCCGGCACGTTGTCCGGATCGCGGATATGCGCCGCGAACGCGTACTGCTTGTCCTTGAAATCCTGCGCGTTAGCCATGCGCCGCGCTCCGGGTCTGCGAGGCGAGTTGCAACTGCTTGATACGCCGCACTTCGTCGAGGAGTTCCTCCATCGGCGGGAAATTGAAATCGCGCTCGAGCAGGGTAGGTACCGGCCCGAAACGGGCATAAGCTTCTTCGAGCAGCGCCCACGCCTGGTCGTCGACAGGGGTGCCGTGCGTATCGATACGCAGATCCACATCTTCGACGAAATGCCCGGCAAGGTGGAAGTAGCGAATCCGCTCAGCCGGCATTGCCTGCAAGAACTCACTCGCGTCATATTCGTGGTTGATGCTGTTTACGACAATGTTATTGATGTCGAGCATCAGGTCGCAGTCCGCTTCATCGAGCACCGCAAGCAGAAACTCGCGCTCCGTCATTGCAGAGTCGACCGGGGCATAGAAACTGACATTCTCCAGTGCCATACGCTGTTCCAGGATGTCCTGCACGCGACGTACTCGCGCGGCCACGTGCTTCACTGCCTCTTCGGTAAACGGGATCGGCATGAGATCGTACAGCTGCCCGTCGTCACCGCAGTAGCTCAGGTGCTCGGAATACATGCGGATATTGTGCTCCGCCATGAATGCCTTGACGTCGTGAACCAGTTGCTCATTGAGTGGCGAGGGTGCGCCGATTGACAGGGACAGCCCGTGAATCACGAACGGATAGCGTTCCGTGAAGAAGCGCAGTTTCTTCGCCAGCTTGCCGCCGACGTGGATCCAGTTCTCGGGCGCGACTTCCATGAAATCGACGTCCTCGGGAGGATCGGCCATGAGTTGGTCCGCGATCGGACGGCGCAGCCCGAGGCCGGCGCCCTGCACCGGATAGCGTCCCGGTTTGTTGGTTTGTTGGTCGTTCATGACGTCCCCACGTGGAATTACCTGATCAGACCTCGTTTGGCCCGAATTTATTACATCTGATTAGCGTTTGCGGCCCGCGAGTTGACGCAGGTTTTCGAGATAGCGCGCCTCATCGGGCGGACGATTGTCCCTCTGAGCCTCCCAGAGCACTTCGGCGAGGCATTCGATCATTTCGTGCTCCGCGGCGTGGGCGTCGCCCATTCTTTTTGCCAGCGACTCGTAGATACGGGCAATGCCGGTTGGTCGGTTGGTCGCAACCTGTTCGCGGATGCCAAGGTGCAGCCCCATGTGCAGAAACGGGTTGGTCCGCCCCCCCTCGGGGCCAAAGTCTCTGGTGAGACCCTCGCCGGTCATGTCGCCGTGGTACTCAGGGTGCGATTCAACGACATCGGCAATCTGTACCTCGAGCGGCGACATTGGCTTACCAGCGCAACGCTTGTTCCACGCATCGGCGTACATCTGCCGCAGTTCATCCCGATTCTGGCCGAATATCATCCCAGCTCCTTGTGACGATACTCGCACCAGTCGACGATGGGACACTCGCCGCACAGAGGCTTGCGTGCCTTGCAAACGTAGCGGCCATGCAGAATGAGCCAGTGGTGCGCATCCTGCTTGAATTCATCTGGCGTCAGCCGGACGAGGCGCTTTTCGACTTCGAGTGGCGTCTTACCCTTGGCAATACCGGTGCGATTCGAGACGCGGAATATATGGGTGTCGACGGCAATAGTCGGTTCGCCGAAAGCCGTATTCAGGATCACGTTCGCGGTTTTCCGTCCGACGCCCGGAAGTGATTCCAGTGCTTCGCGCGTTCGCGGAACCTCGCCGTTGTGTGTTTCGATCAGCATTTGGCAGGTCTTGATAATGTTCTCCGCCTTCGAGTTGAAGAGACCTATCGTCCTGATGTACGGCTTCAGTCCGTCGACGCCAAGCGCGAGGATTGACTCGGGCGTATTGGCCACCGGGTAGAGTAGCGCTGTGGCCTTGTTGACGCTTACATCTGTTGCCTGCGCCGAAAGTATTACCGCGACAAGCAATTCGAACGGACTCGCGTACTCGAGTTCAGTCGTTGGCGCCGGCATGCGTGCGCGCAGAGTCTCGAAGATTGCGGTGCGTTTTTCGCGGTTCATGGGACTAGCGATTCGTCAACCGGGAAGGACGTCGGACGCCACCGTGAAGTTTTTCGCGCCTGCGACGGTCGATGGCGTTTTTTGCGGCAATGGCGAGTGCGAGGCTGAAGAACGCGCCAGGCGGCAAGACTGCCAGGAGCCAAACCAATGAAACGATCTCGCGAAACGCGCCGATCGCCATGAGAAGGAGTGCGAATCCGGTACCCATCACCAGGCCATCCAGGATGCTGGAGCCGATCGGATTGCGTGATGCGAATACTTCGGCGCGCGCGACGATCGCGCAGTTCGTCACGATAAGGGGAATGAAGATCCCGAGCGACCGGTCGAGCGCCGGAAACCAGGCCTTGAAGACGAGCTCGGTGCAGGTAACGAGGCTGGCAATTATCAGGACGTAGATGGGAATTCGGATCTCACTGCGAATCCAGCGCCGTGTTGCTGAAACGAGGCCGTTCGAAACGACGAGCACGCACAGCGTCGCGACGCCAAGCCCGAGGCCGTTGACGAACGTCGACGTGACGGCAAGCAGCGGACAAAGTCCAAGCAACTGCACGAGGCCGGGATTGTCGCGCCAGAGTCCGTTCCTGAAGCGATCGACGATGCTACTCATTCGCTCTTCTCCTCGGATTCCGTGTTGTCGGCCGGCGCGGCAAAAATGTCGGCATTATTGGCCGCGTAGTATTCGAGTGTCTGGCGTACGGCCTTGACAATCGCGCGAGGTGTTACCGACGCGCCTGTGAGCTGGTCAAAGTCGCCCCCGTCACGTCGAATCCGCCAGCCTTCAACGACAGGATCACCGAGGGATCGGCCATTGAACTGCAGCGCCCAGTCCGACTTGGACGTTTCGACCCGGTCACCCAGTCCGGGCGTTTCACGGTGCTCGAGCACATGGACGCCGGTGACAGACCCATCGATATCGACGCCGACCAGTATCCGGATTGCCCCGGCATACCCATCGCGGGCGCTGACGACAAACAGCGCTGCGACCGGCGATTCGCCCGAATAGATCCGATAGATGATGGCGTCGCCGGACCCGGGCAGCGCGTGCGGCGCAGGTATCGTCACACGGGACTCGCTGACGCCGCTGTCGAAAAACAGCCCGGACAGAGCAGGTTGCAGGCTTTGCTCGAGCCATTCCTGCTGGTTGGCCGCAATGCGATCGTCGGTCAGCTGATACGTGAACGCGACCAACGACGTACAAACTGCGGCAATCGCAGCGAGCGTGAGTCCGCTCTTGATGACGCCGGAGTCAGCCATCGTTACTGCTTCCTTCATCATGCCCCACAATATGCGGTCGCGTCATGTAGTCGATCGCAGGCACGGCCATATTCATGATGAGCACGGCAAATGCGACGCCATCCGCGTAGCTGCCCCATGTTCGAATGCAATAGATCAGGAAGCCAATT
>JAAUYD010296347.1_pt1 | contig 15348 bp, 11 predicted proteins | sample 7278101 | NCBI WGS metagenome assembly JAAUYD01 (sample SAMN14350128, study PRJNA611818) | marine sediment metagenome | isolation source: surface marine sediment (0.6m) | place: French Polynesia: Moorea | collected 2018-08 | reverse complement strand
CTTCTTAATTCCTCCTTTTTATCTTAACATAAGATAACTCTATGCCTGAGTTTTTTTAGATGTAACTATCCCCAATAAACCAATCTTTATTATTTTATAAAAACCACTGCCAAAGGGTTGACTAAAAAATCAACCCTTTGGGGGGGGAGGACGGTAACACCGTCCTCCCCCCCCCACACGACAAGAATGATTATCATTATTGTTTATTCTCAATAAGCCCTCTAGTTTTTGACAATTTTTTAAGCGATCCCGCAGGGATCCGCTTCGCGGTGCGCAACGGCTGAAACTCTCTTTCAATCAGGGTTTTAACGGGCTTGTCACCCCGTGAGCAATTTTCAACAGCTACAGATTAGTCAGGCGCATCTTTATCGTAATAGAACTGAATTAATTGCCAATTTAAAAGCGGTAATGATTAGAGATTTACAATTGGAAAAATCGAGGAGCGTGATTTTTACTATTGCCCTATTTCTCCTGGTCGAGATAAGTTTACCTCGACTGGGATTAAGACTATTTTATCAGTATAAAAAAGCGGAATGATAACACCATTAATTATTTATCTGGAGGTTCCATTTGTCACGTTTCGCGAATCCCATAATCGTGAATATGGCAAAACGTATCCTGTTCCTCCTCCTTCAACAGTGTATGGAATGTTGTTATCGTTAGTAGGAGAAACAGATGTCTATCTTCATTGTGGGGTAGAATTGGCGATCGCCATGTTGTCTACTCCGAAAAAGTCTCGGATTTTGCGTCAAATGAGACGGTTTAAAAAGGCAGATTTTAGTGATAGAGAAAATAGCATTCCCGCTTATCAGGAAATCTTATCGAATCTCAAATGTTTAATTTGGGTGCGTTCTAATGAAGAAAAAGCGCAACCATGCTTACCAGAAAGAATTCAGTTTGCGTTTGAAAATCCGGGGTTAGTTAACCGTTTCGGCTGTTTATTTTTGGGGGAAAGTGACCAGTTAATTAGTGTAATAAAACCTGTGCCTGAAGATTATCCAGAGGGGATAAGACGATGGGTAATCAGGGATAATCGAGGACGGTTAACGTTACCTTATTGGGTTGATCATGTGGGGTCAAGAAATACTCGATTTTTGAGATATCGGGTTGAGGAAATGGAACAATTATCGCCTCCCGATTTAGCTTGGACAATGATTCAATCTCCAATTTAACAAGCATCTCTAGTTGAAAGAGGAATGGAGGAGGGAAAAATAGAGTAAAGACTGTCAGGGTAAGGGATAGAGCAATTTGATCAGGGACAGGGGTACTTGCAAAGCGTTGAAAGCCTTATAGTGACTGGGTTTAGGAGGTTGATAAAAGCTGAGAAATTGATAAGTTTTGTATTGTAAAGGTCTTTACCTTAGAGGTGCTTGTAAAATTATAAATGAGCCTTCATCAGTTAAGGGTTTTGACCTTCGCTGTGATTCGTGGCTTTATGCCGTTAGGCGTTGCTCAATGACCTAGAATTGCTGAACTGTGTGAGAATTCGATATGTGATTCGTGGCTTTATGCCGTTAGGCGTTGCTCAAAGGCTTGGAATAGAAACCCTTGCATTTAAAAGAAGACTCTTTATGGATTCCAGGAATCTGATGCAGGGATGATTCTTAGGCCAGTATAATCTTTATATAAAGCCACATTCAAAGATTTTAATTTCTATGATCGCCTTGATTTTAAAGGGATCGCTTCTCAGTAGTAGATAAGTTCTTTGTCCATCAACGGAAAATTTACAGGTGAAAAAAGATTACGTCAGATTGTTTGGGAAGTCTGTTAAGAGAATGGTTGGATTATTATTGCTTTAGAAATTATGCTAGACCATGTACATTTTAAGTACAAAAGTAGTCGAAAAGTAGGGGGCGTTAGTAATGGCATAACACCCCAAATATTCAAGAATATTCGGGATTTAAGTGGTGCGTTATATTTCATTAACGCACCCTACAAGAGCGGCGATCGCACTAAGTCCTAACTGATAATTCTTCACGAAGAATACGACGTAGATCCTCTTCGGTGAGAGGTTGTCCAGAATGGGGCTGAATATGTTTTTTTAAAGCCTCATTAATTAGAGTTTGATAACCAACTCCAGCAGTTTCTGCTTGTTCTCGAAAATTGGCTAAAATTTCATCATCGAGATAAATGGTAATGCGAGTTTTTCCTTTAGAAGAAATCATGGCTTTTCGTTTTCCCTGGGAAAAATCATATTCCTTTCTCATAAGCTTTTATCTCCTGTTTTGTTGCACGACGAGCAGAAATTAGTCGAATCTCCTCACCGCGCATAGTATAAACAACGACCAATGGTAGTCCAGAGTTTCCTATTCCCACTGCGATGAAACGTTCTTCAGTCATCGAATCTGGATCAAGGTCATGAATAGCAAAGGGATCAAAAAATACCATTTCGGCTTCCGCAAAGGAAACACCATGCTTTTGCCAATTGGTTTTTGCTTTTCTGGGATCATATTCTCATATCTTGCACCTGCGTTATCAAGTATTGGTAAAGATAGGGTGTAGGGTGTAGGGTGTAGGGTGTAGGGTGAATTCGTAAATTTATTTATGGCAAACTCAAAAATTCAATCTTACCGAGACTTAAGGGTTTGGCAAGAAGCCGTCAATCTAGCTGAAAGTTGCTACCATCTTACCAAAACCTTTCCCAAGGACGAGCTTTATGGAATGACTTCACAAATTCGGAGAGCTTCAGTTTCCATAGCAGCCAATATTGCTGAGGGCTATGGACGTAAGAATCGAAGAGAATACGTCCAATTCTTGTATATAGCCCAAGGTTCTCTCAAAGAATTAGAAACTCACTGGATTATTTCACAAAGAGTCCAACTAGCTTCAAATGACTCTATTAGACCAGTTCTTGCTAAATGTGAATCTGTTGGAAGACTTCTACTCGCTTTAATTCGCGCCCTTGAAAACTAATAATCCCCACACCCCACACCCCACACCCCACACCCTACACCCTGTCTCAACTCTAAAATTGATTGGTGCAAGATGTGAGTATTCAAAGGTCATACATACATTATATGTATAGCGTCTTGTGTCATCAAGCTTTCTGTCAACGAGCGATCGCACTTGATTTCAAGAAACAAAGACAAAAGTAGGGGGCTTTAGTAATCGCATAACACACCAAATATTCAAGAATATTCCGGATTTAAGTGGTGCGTTAATGAAATGTAACGCACCCTACAAGATCAGGCGATCGCACTACGAAGGCAATGCGATCCCACTATTCATCTTCGAGCGCGCCTCAGTAGCTGAGAACGCTCATGCCATGTTATCAAATCACGGAGATATGCATAGTTGATGGCTTGTTGCATACCAGTGGAATAATACAAAGGATTATTATGATTTATGGATCCAATTCTTCGGATGTCTGAAATGTCCATTGACATGGCCGTGGCGAACTCCCCTCGGGACATAAAATATGCTTGTATTTGGCGGTAACGGATTGCTCTAGTACGACCACCGAACGATAATGTTAACGCATGATCGGCTGCTTCCATTACTAGGGCTGGCATTTGGTCGCGATGTATATGTTGGTATGGTGTTCCTCTGTATGTGGAATCGGCAGGTATGTGATGACTCTCGTATTGGCCTCTTGCGGATGACCTTCGGGTATTGCCGTGCAAGCCACCTCGGAGTTCTCCGGTGGGTCTTTGTCTGGGCTCACTCGTTCTCCTGGTGCCGTTGCTCCATTGTCGGCAACCTTTTTTCGCATTATGAACGAGCAATTCTTCACCTGATACATAAACGGAAATTGTCTTCTCCTTGACTCGAATCAGCAATTTCGCCGTAAGGTTCGTAGTTAATTTGGCTGACTGGATTCGCTTTTTCATCCGTTACCAAGCTGGTACTACCCAAATGTCCGTGATGGAAATAGAGGGTTTTCCCCGCTACTGGATAACCAGCACCATTGCTTCCAGGAGTCAATTGAGCCAGGGTAATCGGGCCAGTTAAGCTAATGGAAGTAAATGCTACCAATCCCAAGATAAATAACCAGGGACGATACCAAGAGCCGTGTAACCAACTGGGAAGACTGGGACTTTTGAGTTGATTGGCGGTGCTGGGGTTGAGCCAACTCAGTTGTACCAGCTTTTGAAGCAGTCGCTCTCGCCTTTTGCCCACCCAACTGTCTCTGGAGGCAGAACGACAGAAGTCATACACCCACAGCCCCAAAGTAAACAGCAGCCATGTCATAAATATAGTGACAAATAGCCAACGGGGGAGATTAGGGAAATATACCAGTTGGGCAGCTTTTGCTGAGAAAAACTGACTGAAACCGCCCCAATTACCGAGATTGTACATCCCCGTTTCCAGGCTGGCGCTGTTGTAGTTGAGTCCATTCTGAAGACTGATATTACTACCGTCTTTGCTAATGGCTGCGACTACTCCTTGAGGGCCAACAATATACTTAGTGTGAACTTCTGCGCCTGATGGTTGTTTTACCAATTCGTAGAGAGGAGAAACATAATAAGTGGTTGTCCCATCTGCTTCCGTTTTGGTCAGGCGAATTCCCGAATCATCATAGGTAAATTTATTAACATTCTTGCTACTGTCTGCCTCGATTTTGTTCACTTGCAACAGTCGATTTTCTGAATCGTAGGTGTAACGCCAGGGGGAATAAGCGGTGGTATTGCCATTGGCATCATATTCAGCTTCTGCTAGTTGATGTTTTTTATCTCGCTTGTATTTAAAAGTCTCGTCATTACGCTTGATTAGATTACCCGCTTTATCATAGTTATAACTAATAGCTCCATAAGGTCCCGTTGCCTCTATCAGTCGTCCCACATTGTTATAGGAAAAAGTCTCTGTGAGATTTTGATCCGTTTTATCTTCAATCCTCAGCAGTTTATTGGCTTTATTCCATTCATAGTTAAATTGAAGATAGGAATAACTACCTTTTTGCGTGTGACTCTGTTTAATTCTGCCAATCTCGTCGTATTGATATTCAGAGGCTACGCCGTTGTTATAGGAAACACTGCCTAAATTGCCCAACGCGGTGTAGTTTTCGTAGGTAGCATAGGTAGTAAAATTCCTGGCTTGATCTTCTTTTAGCTCAATCGTTTTGAGTTGTCCTTGATAGTTGTAATGATGACGCACCACCGAACCATCAGGATAGGTAATCGTATTAGGACGACCGGCGGCATCGTAAGTATAGCCAGTCACAAATGCTTTTTTAGTTCCTTTAATTTCAACCTCAACTTTTTCTTCTTTAACTTCTCCCAGATTGTTGTAGGCAAAACTATAAGTGCCTTCTGGCATAATAATTTTGGTCAAGCGACCTTTACTATTAGCTACCGCCGGATCGTCGTATTGATAAGTAACCGTTTTGGTGGGATTATTATCACTTTGCTGCTGGTAAATCTGCTTCTGGATAACTCGCCCTAAATTATCGTATTGAAAGCTAATTTTTTGTCCTTTCGCATCAATGCGGTTTACCAGTTTGCCATTATCGTTGTAAGTGTATTTAGTCGTTCCTGTTTCAGCCGTCTTTTCCGAGAGAACTTGTCCCAGAGCGTTATAAACCATTTTGGTTTTTTCTCCCACGGGCCCAGAAATTTTCGTTACTTGTCCCAGGCGATCGTAATCATAATATGCTTTGCTTTCGTCAGGGGCAATTTTCTCCGTCACCCAGCCGCGAGTCGTTTCTTCGACGAGGGAATTAACCAGATTATTCTTCAGGAGATCATCCCTCGGATCTGGTACTTGGTAAGTCAGTTTGCGATCGCTATACTGTTGGCTGTAATCTGTTTTGCTGACTGCGCCATTGGGTTGAGTAACTTGAATGACTTGTCCCCGCACATCATATTGATAGTTAATCGAATATTTATCTTTGTCAGAAGAATAATAGGGTAAATAGTCTTTTTCTACCTGTCCCTTAGCATTAAATTTTACTTCGTCAATTAGCTTTTTCTTGGGTTCAAAACCTTTGGATTCGGTTTTATAAGAACGTCCTAATCCGTCAATATATTCTTGTTGCCAAAGCCAAGTTTTTTCATTGGGATTAGGATCATCATTCCACTGGGTACGATGCCAAGTCTTTACTGAGATCCCATTAGTTTCCTGCTTAAATTCTGTCTTGCTAACTACAACCATGTCGTTGCTATTAGGCTTAATTCCTTTAACCTGCAAAATCCGTCCAAAGCCATCAATCCCATTTTTAGGGATTTCCATCGTTTTATGTCCGTTGGGGTCAATAACTTGGGTTTTAATGCCGAATTTAGGTTCGTAGGTGCTTTTAACTTTTAGGGGTTTATCACTTAATTTTTTTAGATTTGGAGTCCTGTGGCTGCTGGGAAAGGTATGATACTTAGATTCATAATCAATAGTAGAGGTATTTCCCAAAGGATCGGTAATACTAACCACATTGCCATAAGGATCATAATCCGTTTTTGATACCAGCCATTTGCCTTCAGTTTCACCGAGTTGACTTTTATCTCGATATTGACTGCGACTGATGAGATTCATCTGCTTATCGTATTCAAACTTTTCCCAGCGTAGATCGGTTTCAGGATTCCAACTTTCCCAGTTGCAAGCTGAGGGAGAATTAACGATTTTTTGTTGCGTTGGAGAAAAGCTTTTCCACCAGTCATTTTCAGCAGAATTATAGTAAGATAGGCAAGTGTAAACATTATCATCTTTAGAGGGATCTGTATCTGCCAAATCTGAGATAAGTATGATATTTTTATATTCGCTATCGTAATTATATTCTTTCTGAAGGGTATATTCCGGCTTCTTCTTCCGTTCAGTGTAATAATCAATCTTTAAATCGGTTTTCCAGATTTTATAAACACCCTTACTATCTTTGCTAGATTCGTATTTCGATGTTGTTTGTCCTAAAACTTGATTATTATGCCTGATTTCCTGACCCAACATCATCCCTAACAAGGGAAAGTCTGTACTGAAGTCAGTAATTGTTTCAGTTTGATTTTGCACATCGATCAGAGTCGTTTTTTCAAATCCCAGCCAACCCCGATGAAGATCGACTTTGCCCCCTTCATACTTATGCTCATAGATAAATTGATTAGTAGGGTTAGTGGAGTTATCCTTTATCGTGTGCTTTGACACCACAAACATCGGTGCTTGTACGTCAACTTTTGGGTAGGTTGCGCCACTTCCTTTGGTGTAAACTGTCTTGTCTGTTAACGGTTTATATTCAATTTCGGTTTGTCCGCCAATACCATTAGTGATAGTGGCGAGAAGATCAGGAGTGCCTGATTGACTAATCCAACTATTAGCACCAGTTTTTTTCTTGGCCTTAAAAATCTCCACCAGATCAGTTAAACCATCCCCATTCACATCTATATCGAAGTAATTGCTATTGGAACTCCAATCACCGATTTCGCTGGCTTCTGGGCCTGAGATGAAACGCCCATTTCCTTGACTAATCCAACTATTAGCATCAGTTTTTTTCTTGGCCTTAAAAATCTCCACCAGATCAGATAAACCATCCCCATTGACATCTATCGACAAGTAGCGACTAGCATCGGGGTTGTCTGCCCAATAAGAACCCACAGCATAGAAGAAGCCAACAGCATGCAGACTATAAATATCACTCCAATCACCAATTTCACTGGGTTCTGATCCTGAGATGAAACGCCCATTTCCTTGACTAATCCAACTATTAGCACCAGTTTTTTCCTTCTTCTTAAAAATCTCCACCAGATCCGACAAGCCATCTCCATTCACATCCATTGGTAAGTAACGACGAGGATTTTCTACACGATAAACATCACTCCAATCACCGATGACACTCGATACTGGTCCTCCCTCAAAACGCCCATCTCCTTGACTAATCCAACTATTAGCACCAGTTTTTTCCTTCTTCTTAAAAATCTCCACCAGATCAGTTAAACCATCCCCATTGACATCTATTGGCACGTAGCGACGAGCATTTTTTGCCGTAACATCACTCCAATCACCGATTACACTGGATATTGGTCCTCCCTTTAAACGGCCATCTCCTTGACTAATCCAACTTCTCGCACGAGTTTTTTCATTGGCCTGAAAAATCTCCATCAGATCAGTTAAACCATCCCCATTGACATCTATTGGCACGTAGCGACGAGCATTGTTTGCCGTAACATCACTCCAATCACCAATTTCACTGGATACTGGTCCCGGCTTAAAACGGCCATCTCCTTGACTAATCCAACTTTTAGCACGAGTTTTTTTTTCCTTCTTAAAAATCTCCACCAGATCAGCTAAACCATCTCCATTCACATCCATCACTAAGTGGCGACTACTGGAATTCCAATCACCAATGTTGCTGGATTCTACTTCTTGTTTAAAACTGCCACTGTTCCTGTAATCTGTGTATTTTAATTCTGTTGCTGGCAAACAAATCTCTTTCTCTTCGTCTTCCACATAACATTCTTTAATTTTTATTAACTGACTCCGTTTTGTCGCTGCTCCATCGTTATAAGTTAAACGATATTGCTTAACCAGATTTTTTCTGTTATCAATGTTGTTTCCCTTGCCATCGAGATCAACATAGGTTTTGATCTTGGCTAGTCTTTTTGTTGTTTCTGCTCTTGAACCCCCAACATAAGCTGTAATTTTATCGTCACGACCTTCGTATTCAAACTTCACCAAACGTAGGGGTTTTACTTCAGAGTTAGAGTTTCCTGTGTAGCGAATTTCGATAGGATAATAACCGAGAAATTTTCCACTGTCATTCGTTGACTGTCCACTGGAATCTTCTCGATAGCTGACTTCGACATAGTTACCATTACGGTCTGTAATTTTATTAGCCGCCCAAACTCTTATTGCCCCATCGGATGCTAAAACCTGAGAGTCCTTTGTCTTACCAAACTCGATCTGATGACCGTCTTTTGTAATCACGGTAAATGATCGCGGTCCATTTTTCCCTGTGACTGTCTCAGAGAAAACCTTTACCCAAGTCTCCCGTTCGGTACGATATTCTGTCCCATTTGCTCCATACTCACCGTTAACCGCCATTAACCTCTGTCCATCGAAACAGAAGCGGTCATTACTATCGAAATTTACCCCTCCTCGTTCGCCATCTGTGGCAATCATTTTCCCGCAACGGGCGATCGCCGAAAACCCAGCCAACTGCCAACCTACGCCCAAGAGTCCATTTCCCTGTTGACTGTTGTAAACCAAGGAAATATTTGGCTGAACCCCATTGATTCCTGGCGGAACTTCGATAGGAATCGTATAGTTGGCTCCCCCATTACCGTTAACGGCAAATTCACCAGGAATAGTACCTACTGAGCTAGAAACAGCAGTGGCAAGTGCTGGTCTTGCCAACACAATGTTTCCCGGTATCTGGAGGAAAGTGAATAAAAGAACAGCCCACAACAAAGGTAGAATCTTTACCCTCAGTCCTGGAAAAAAGTAGTTCGTTGGTGCAAGAATTGCGTTCCTAATTCTCATCAATAATCTGATTTTTTAAGGGACTTTTTGCGGACTCGCTCCGCAAGCGTCTTCGGCAATGCTAAACCCTACAAAAAAGGGAAATTGTAAAGACAAAATTTCTAGGGTTATTCTAATGGAGAAATGCAGAAAGGTTGAACTGTATTACAAAAATTTACATACGGCTGGCTCCACATTAGAAGACCTTAATTTAGCTGCCAATATAACGAGGCCCACAAAAAATGTATAACGGAGCATAACAAACTCCATGATAATAAGTGTCGTGATGATCTTAATTTAAAATCTGATAAAGACAGCTTGGCTAATTTCAATTAGAGATTATTTTTGCCTCAAAACTGTAAATTAAGACCAAAATTCTCAAATAAAACTTCACTCAATTCCTTAAAATCTAATAACAGTAACTCGGAAATTCTAATTTTTGCTTTGTTACACGCTGGAACGATCAACTTAATCAAAAGATAAGGCTTATCCTGATTTTTTTTAACCGCTAGTCTCAACCGTTCTATAATTTTTCCTAACTGCCCCAATAACTTAAAATCCTTTTTAATTGCTTCCTCAAACACCAACAAAATCAATTCTAATTTACGAGTTAACTCTATAAATAGAGGTTTGTATTTTAATTGAGGAGTAACTGCAATTAAATCTTCAATTCCCTCAATAACGACTCGATATTTCTCTATGTCTTCTGTTGTTTTTCCGTGATTTCCTAACCATCCATAACAACGTGAACAAAAACCAGGAGGTGATATCCTAGCAAACACAGGTAAACGAGAATTACAGTGAGGACATTGATCAATTAATCGCTGCTCATGTCTCAAGCAAACTTCTACATCTTTGAATGACCATAATAACGGTTCATAAATAGTTCTCTTCTCCTGCTTGCACGCTTCAAAGCAACAGGGACACCATGCACGATAATTCCGAAATAATCCCCGTTCAGAAATCATTCCTTTCCAACTTAAAAGCGTTAGAAAACGTAAATTTGGACGCATCGTTAGGTGTTCCAAAACAGTAACTAACTGATCTGTCATCTCCCGCATACCATTAATAGCAGGTTTTGCATTGCTATTTCCTAATAAGTGGCTAACGCTTTTTTGTAATAACTCTGATTTATCTTCGCTTGTTAGAATCAAGGGAGCAATTTGCCCCATGATAAGTTTCTGAGACGTTAAACAATGCTCTTGTGCTAAACGGTTTAAATAACTACTCAAACTTTCTGTATAAGGAGTTCCTATCCCAACAGGTTCAATATGAAATAAGCGACTTCTTAAGGGAAGTTCTAGCGGTTTAGGACTCCATAATTCCTGATCAATCATTATCCTTCTTGGTTAAACCCGACTAAATCTCTACCCACCTTACGTTCCCCGACTTTTCTCCTTTTTTGTATTGATGGACTATTAGTTGATTCAGTCTTTTTAGCTTTTTCATCATTATACAAATTAGCTAAACGTCTTTCTCCTTCGTCTAACTCCGCTTTAATCTTTTTGCGTCTTCCTGCTGATAATTCTCTCGCTTTAAAATCTTTCATCCTTACCGTTTTTGCTCCATCGTCTAACGCATTCTTAAGAGAGCGATACCACCAACTTTTTAAAATACCAACACATCCGATAGAATATGCCATAAAATATTCCCAATGGTCAACCAATTGGGGTTTGTTTTCCACTGGAAAATGTTTTTGCAATGTTTGAATCACCTTGATAAATTCTTGTTGATCTTCTGGCTTTTCTAAATAATAGGGAGGTAAGTAGTAATCTTCACTTCTTCTTCCCACTTGTCCATTCACTTCCTGACATTTTAAAAGCTCATAAGTGCCAAATAAAACATGAACCGTCTGAGTTTTATTCGCAATCGATTTCAACCAGTTCATTTGGATATTAATTTGTCTTCCCCCCGCCACATCAAATAAGTGTTGTGCTTCATCCAATGTATAAGCTTTTAATTGACGATGGGTAAAAACTTTGTGCATCGCTCTACGCAAAGCTTTAGCGTTTTTACCTTCGTGATCTCCTCTCAAATGATCTTCGTTATCAGCTTCTAAATCAATGCCATAACTTTCTTTATAATTAATCAAAACCTCTTTCAAAGATTCCAAAACCTGGATATAGTAATCAGAATAATTAAACTTTCCCCCCTCAGCACTATCTACCTCTATCCCTCCCACAATTAAACAACCTGGATTAGAAATAATTTCTGTTTCAAATTGTTTCAATAATCGTTTTTCAAATTCTGCTTTTAATCGTGTTTTTCCGACTCCAGTTACCCCAAAAACTAAATAAACTAAAGCATCATCAGGTTCAATCGCATTTTTTAGTAACTGATCTAAAAGTAAGCGAATGTTACGATGAGGAACAATAATATTTTTGAAATACCTTAGTTTTTCCTCTTTGGATGTTCGTAATAATTCGGGAGAAAATGGACGCTCTGTAATCATTACCATAATTCCTCATCGTCAAAAGGTTGAATCCCATCTAAATTGGGTTTTTCAGGCAGACTGGGCTGTAAAACTTCTTCTTCTGACTCAAAAATATCTTCGTTAAATATTTAACTATTTTGCGATGAAAGATGTTCACTGCTTGCAGAATTTAAAATACTGCTACTAAGATTTCCTTCTATTAAATTATAGACCAATTTAGCCGATTGATCTTGCCGAATTTGCAACATTAATTCTTCATGTTCTTCCGCATTATTTAGCAAATCAACGATCTCTTTTGCTCCCACATATTGACTTTGGTTGTAACGTTTTCGTTTTTCTCGACAAATAGTAGTCGCTATCCCTACCGCTTTTTCTGAATAGCCTTGAAATTTTAGATAGTAATTGGATAAACATTTGACCCAATGATTATTAATATAGGCGTAGGCAACTCCATAATCTAGGGGATCATAACGTACAGGAACAGATTGATTTTCTACACTATAAAATTCGTCTGTCCAATAATCTTGATAGTTAATTCTTACCCCTTTTCCTGGAATAACTTTCGCCGTTCCTTTACTATTAGTCGGTAAGGTCAAAATCTTAAATTGTTCATCATATTTAATATATTGATGAGGTCGATATCCTGTTTTTGTTAATCCTAATTCAAAGGTTTGTTGAGGAGACATTCCTTCTAAGGCAGAATGTTCTGTTTGGTCATACACGCCATAAGCATACCCGAAGGCTAAATAATCATATAATTCATCTAAATACCAAACCGCCAAATTTTTCGGATTATTTTCTTTTTTTACAAGTCGGACGTACTTCATAATTTGGGTATTACCCTTTAAATTATGGATAAATTCGGTATTTTGTGAGCCAAACCAACGTTCAATAATGGAACTAAATTTTGGCACATCTTTGGGACGATGCTTTTTACTCGCTTCAAAACGCGCTAATAATGTCTCAAAATAAGTAGAACTAAACTCTTTTCCATTATCAACCACAATCCACTCAGGAAACCGTCCAAATCGTTGTACACAGATACGAATCGCCATCATGCAAGAGCGATAACTAGGACTATCAAAGGTGATGTATAAGGCTAAAATTCTTCGACTGTAGGCATCAATCATTCCTGTTACCCAAGGTCTACCTAAGTTCTTCTTGCTATAGGGACAAACACATTGAACATCAAGTTGTGTATGGTCAATGTGTACAATTTCTAGGGGACGATCTCCATGTCGGGGAGTTGTCGGTTTAATTAACCAGGGGCCTAAACGACTATTAGCAGCACGAGATCCCATCCTTTTTTTTGTTTGTTGATAACTGTTTCTTTGTTTCAATCTTTCATAGTAAAAAGTGTGACTGGGAATGGGGGAAGTGCGTTCAGATTTTTGCCATTTTTCCCTAAGTATTAGATAAGTTTGCCAAGCATTCTTTTGTTTATAAGTTTCGTATTGTTCTCCAATGACTTGATCAACCAATTCCAAATCTTCCTCAGAATAACGAGGCGTTGGATTACCTTTATGTTGGGGAATTAAGCCGATAAATCCACATCCATATTCTTGTTGTGCTTGACGATATTTGGCTTTCCAATGACGCAGGGTACGTTCGGATATGTCGCATTCTTGAGAGTTGTAAGAATCTCCATCTAATAGAGGTTTAATGGCTTCATATCGTTGACTGGCAGTTTCTAATGCTTTGGGACTCGCTTCTACAAAATACTGCCATCCCTCTTCTTCTAATTGATTATTTTCTTCTGTCTGAAGTTGAGTTATTTCCCCTAATTCAACTAATTGTTGAAATTCTGCATGAGTCCAGCGAATAATCCCTTGTTCTCCTCTGAGAATAATTTTACTGTCACCAATATGGTCAATAGTAAGGCTTTTTCCATCTAGTAGAAAGGATGACCCAACTTTTAAATTCACCATCTGCACACTACTGGTGATAGGTTCACTATAATCATGGGTGGCAGTGATATAAGCTTCGCCGGTTGCTTGGTCACGGAATAGGTGAACTTTCTCTTGTTCAACTAAGGGAACTGCGCTTAAATCGACATAGACTTTTTCGAGGGCAATCAAAGTATTGATATCATCAATGGTGGCATTGTTAGCTTTTTCCAGTAGTGTTATTAAATTGATCCCAGGATAATGAGTGATAATGTTTTGAAGGTTGATTCCTACGTTTTCTTCAAGGGGGTATTGTTGTTCTAAATACCCTTGTTTATAGGGTTGTAAGTATTTTTGATTGCGATATTTGACCCAATCAATTTCACTATCTGAACGCAGACGATAATAATATCCTAGGTTTTCAACGTATTCTTGAACAATAACATCCACCCATGTTCCGTCTCTATTCTGGTAACGATAGGGTTGTTTATCACTCAGTTTTTCTAATTTTTTCTCTGTCTTCCATTCTTCAAATCCGCAACGATCTGTCCTTATTACAAAGAAATCGGGATAATGACTAATTGTAGTGGCTTGTTTTTCTGGAGGTGAACATTTGATAGTGAATTTAATGGGTTGATCCCAGTATTCTAGAACTGAATCATCGTATTCATAAAATTGAATAATGGCAGGTAATTCGACCGTGTGGGATTCAAATTGAATGGTTCTGCCCATTTTTTTACTAGCATAGGGGCCGTGCACATTCCTTCCACTTCCTTTGACTTTACGAGTAGGAGGAGAAGTCCGAATTTTGTTAATCCAGTCTCTTTGCTGTTGGGAAAATTGTAAGCGATCGCACCATGCTTGGAATTCAGTATCGGAGAGCATGGTCATGCCTCCTAAAATCAGTACAGGCTTCCTGATAAAAATATCATACCAAGGGTATATTATTTCGGCAATGTCAAACTTGAAAATAACGATTTCGGCAAACTCAAACTTGAAAAAACGATTATGCTAATATGAATTAGTGACGAAGTTTCGAGCTTACAGGGAAAGTAGCGGCAAAACCTAGCTTTAAAAGTCGGCAAAATCAAACTTTAAATGATATTAGCAGCCTATGGAACGAATTTCTGCATTAGGTTTAGATGTGGGTAAAAAACGCATTGGGGTGGCAGGATGTGACGGAACAGGGTTAATTGCTACAGGGTTAACCACCATTGATCGTCAATCATTTCCTCAAGATGTGCAACAGTTACAAGAACTGGTTAAAGAACGAGATGCACAATTATTAGTAATCGGTCTTCCCTATTCCATGGACGGTACGATTGGCTTTCAGGCTAAACAAGTCCAAAAATTTGCTAAACGTATCTCTAAAGCCCTAGAATTGCCCATAGAATACATCGACGAACGACTCACCTCCGTCGAGGCTGAAACAAGGTTAAAAGCTCAAAAAAAGTATTCTCGCTACAACAAAGGTTTAGTTGATCGCCTGGCAGCGACGATTATTCTACAACAGTGGTTAGATCAGCGTCGCAGTTCTTTAAATTAAGAAGTGACATCCTCCCACGCACGCCACTACGTTTTGTGCGGGGCTTCCCTAACTCACGATAGGGCATTCCTGGTTATTCTCGCTTATGCGAGCTTTCGCCACTTATCTAG
>JAAUYD010155739.1_pt1 | contig 15351 bp, 10 predicted proteins | sample 7278101 | NCBI WGS metagenome assembly JAAUYD01 (sample SAMN14350128, study PRJNA611818) | marine sediment metagenome | isolation source: surface marine sediment (0.6m) | place: French Polynesia: Moorea | collected 2018-08 | reverse complement strand
TGTTAGATTCGGATTTGAATTGGTTAGCTGGTTATGTGAGAAGCATGGAGTTAAACTCGTGGTTCTCGACAACCGCAAACTTAGTCCAGAAGCCGAACTCGTACAAGATATGCTGTCCATCATCCACTGTTTCTCTGCAAGGTTATACGGGCTGCGAAAATATAAAAAACAAATCTCACAAGAAGTTCAAGAGCAAGGCCAGACACAAGAAGTCAGCGAAAAAACAGCCCAACAGTGTCTTGAAAATACGGGTATATCCATCTAAGGAATTACATCGAATTTGGAAGCGGTGGTTAGCTGCTTATCGTTATATTTACAACGAAACTCTTTGTTTAATTAGGATTGCTCCGTGGTTATCTGGTTACTCAATGGAGAAAGCAGTTAGGGCAATTGAAACCTTGCCTGACTGGGTAAAGACCCTACCGGGTCATCAGCTCTCCGAAGCAGTACAAGATGCATTGGATGCACACAAACAAGCTCTTAAAAATGGTGGGTTTGCCTCATTTAAATCTTGTCGCGCTACAAGTCAAACCATCCAATTCAAAGCTGGTAATTACAAAAATGGTACTTGGTATCCTCGAACTACAAAAGGATTAAGCTTCAGCGCAAAGCAGCCAGTACCTCACCAATGCGAGTATGGTACTGAATTAGTGTACAAACGTGGTAAATGGTATGCCTGTTTTCCTCAATACATTGAGCCAGTGAATACAGGCTCAGACCGAGTTATTGCTTTATACCCTGGTGTACGTAATTTTCTTACCGGCTATGACGGTGAAAACATCTTGGAGATTGGTAAGGGAGATATCGGACGCATACAAAGGCTGTGTCTGCACCTTGATAATCTACTTAGCCGCTGTACAAAAGTTAAAGCTCAAGTGCGCAGATCCATGAATCAAGCTGCTACCAGGATGCGAGAAAAAATTGAGCAACTTGTCAAAGATTTGCATAACAAGGTGGCTAACCTGCTGGTTAATAGTTACAAAGTTATTTTTCTGCCAACTTTTGATACTAGTCACATGGCAGGCAAGCTCAAGCGCAAAATCACAAAGAAATCTGTGCGGCAAATGCTTACCTGGTCTCACTACAAATTTGAACAGCATCTCAAACAAGCAGCCAAACGTAGAAACGTACTAGTTGTGCTTTGCAATGAGTCCTACACCAGTAAGACTTGTACTCGTTGTGGTCATGTTCACACTAAACTAGGTGGTTCAAAAATTCATAAATGTCCCAATTGCGGTATGTCAGTAAACCGGGATTGGGGCGGCGCTTTCAATATTATGTTGAGAGCTTTGCAGGCAACTGCCTTCACTGTAAAAGGTGATGCCATAGTTGTTCAGGATGCTCACAATTGAGTAGTTTTGTTCAGCTTAAATGTTGCACTTGTTGCAGTTAGATTGATTAGACATTGCTGATTATAGATATGCTAACAGCCCCCCAACCCCTAATGCTGGGGGAGAAAGATAATTTAACCAACTTTGGGGGTTAAATTCCCCTGCTTCTACAAACAGCGCGTTTTGCGTCGGGGTAAAATCTCCGTTGCAAAACGTACTTCGCTCATTCTAAATTCTAAATTCTTCTAAAGTCCCCCAAAGTACCCCCAACGCCATTGATTAGGAAGGAGTCTCATGTTTTTCGTAAGCACTAACAATTCGCTGGACTAAAGGATGACGGACTACATCTTTTTGGGAAAATTCGCAAAAAGAAATCCCTTCCACATTCTTTAAAATTTTCATCGCCATGATTAAACCAGATTGTTGGTAAGGCTGTAAATCTGTTTGTGTGATGTCCCCAGTCACCACCATACGGGAGTGGAAACCCAAACGAGTCAATACCATTTTCATTTGAGACGTTGTGGTATTTTGAGCCTCATCCACAATCACAAAGGCATTATTCAGGGTACGTCCCCGCATATAGGCGAGGGGAGCCACTTCAATCACACCCCTTTCCATCAGGGATGGTAATTTTTCTGGATCGATAAATTGATTGATAGCATCGTAAAGTGGACGTAGGTAGGGGTTAATTTTCTGCTGCAAATCCCCTGGCAGAAATCCTAGTTTTTCCCCAGCTTCCACCGCCGGACGGGTTAAAATTAATTTTTCAAATTTGTTATCTAGGAGTGCTTGCACTGCGATAACTACAGCTAAGAAAGTTTTACCTGTACCAGCAGGACCAATGCAAAATGTCAAGTCCCTTTTTCCCAGGGCTTCAATGTATTTTTTTTGGCGGAATGTTTTGGCACGAATCACCTCACCCCGGCGAGTTTTTGCCAAAGCACCCTTTTGTAAATCTTGTAGTTCCCCTTCCCGATGGGTATCCAGGGCTTGACGTGCCGTTAAAATATCAGCACTAGCAATAGTGGTACCCTGATTCCAGAGATTTTCTAGCGATCGCACTAATTTTCCAGCCATATCCATTTGATTTTGGGTGCCAGAAATTAGCAGTTCTTGACCGCGTAACACTAAATTAGCTCCTGTTAATCTGGAGATAATTTTCAGATTTTCTTCACCATATCCTGCAAGAGCGATCGCACTATCGATACTCGGCAGTTGAATTGTTAAGGCAGCTGCCATACTATTTTGATTTTTAACTTTTGATTTCCGCTTTGGGGTACTAGTACTCAACCACATTAATTTTGACCCTTACGGGTTCGCCAGTCGCTTCAAGTCGGGGAACCCGCCCAACGCGCTGGCTCACAAGTCGCGGGTGTGAGCGATCCCCGACTTCTTAAAGAAGTCGGGGATCTGTCGCCCCTCATAACTAATGTGGTTGATCACTAGGTGGTTTAAATAAAGATACAGAATCTCCGTAGTAGATAACCAGAAAGTAAAAATAAAGTAGAGGCAAAAAGTTGTTTTCATGGAAGAAAATCAACTCATGCATCTACATTATGCTTTGTTAATTACGACTACTTTGGCTAAAAAAACAAACCTTACACCCGATCGATAAGAGTCGGATAAGATGTCAAAAAAGAAACATTATTATGATTGCTAGAGACCCCCATGTTGCCTAATCATACTAACCAATAAGTTTGCCAAGCTTGAAAGAACTAATCATTGTTGGGATTAACGGGAAGGCGGTTTGACAATCAGCTTCGGTTTATCTCCACCTTTTGGCTTCAATTTTGGTGGTGGCAATTTTTCTTCCCCTGGTTCTTCAACGGGTGTATCTTCCCGTTCAGTGGCTGTATTACCGTATATATCTAGATATACTGACTGTCCGACGGTAGCAGCAGCAGCGGAAATTACTTGACGGATAGCCTGGATGTTACGCCCTCCCCTTCCAAATACTTTTCCTTTATCTGTGCTGTCAAAAGCGATACGAATCCACACACGTTTATTGTTGAGAGAAGTTTCCCAATCGACGCTCAAAGCTTCTGGGGATTCTAAAAACGGCTCCAGCAGAAATTTTACCAGTCCAACATAATCAGGACCGGTATTTGGGGGTTTTTTGGTTAGCTTATGATTATGATGCTGATGTTGCACTGACCTGTTCAAAGACATTGGCTTTTTCCAGGATGCGACGGACTGTATCAGTGGGTTGAGCGCCTTGTTGCAGTCGCTTAACGATGCCTGGGACATCCAGACGCACTTCATCGGTTCTGGGGTTATAAAAACCCAGCTCTTCTAAAGGGCGACCATCACGACGTGCGAGGCTATGAATAGCAATGATGCGGTAGCTTACTTCCCGCTTTTTTCCATATCGCTTTAGGCGCAGTTTAATCATCTTGAGAAATCGTCTTCCTGTTTTCTAGTGTCGTTTGCAACTTAGCAATGGAGAAAGTGAATGAATTTGATTTATCTTTCTCAATACATAAACAAGTTTAGTGTTTTTCACTTGTTTTCTGCTATTTGCTAGGTTTTTGATTTTTCCATAATATAAGTTTACATATGGAAGCGCGCATACTGAAATGATCATTCTAGCACTTACCATGTGTCAGCCGCTATTATCTGTGAAGTTGAAGGTCAATCAATTTTGGATTTTAGATTTTGCGGAAAGTTGCGGTGCGGGGGTTCCCCCCGTTGAGCAAACTTTCCAAGACGGATTTTAGATTAAAGAATTGACCCACACAAGCAGGGGGAATGGCTGAACTGAGTTATAGGCGATTTACAAATTGCCAAAACCTTTTTTCTTTTTACTTTTTTTGGATTTCTTTTTGGCACCAGTACCACCATAATCACGCCAACCAGGAGCTTGACGCTTACCCGCACCAGCCATGGGGTTTTTCCCTCCACCGCCAAACATTCCTGGCATTCCGGGTAAACCTCCTTGCCCCATTTGTTGCATCATGTTACGCATTCTCTGGAAGTCACTCACCAGTTTGTTCACATCTGCATCCCTGTAACCAGAGCCTTTGGCAATTCGTTTGCGACGACTGGGTGAACTGGATAATAAATCGGGATTTTTGCGCTCTGCGGTGGTCATAGAATTGATCATGGCTTCGCAGCGTTTAAGTTGGGTTTCCCCTTGCTGGAGTTGATCGTCTGTCAGCTTATTCATCCCGGGAATCATTTTCATAATCCCTCCCAAGGAACCCATGTTCTTCAGCAGACGCATCTGCTTGAGGAAATCGGTAAAGTCAAATTTTGCTGACAGGATTTTCTCCTGCATTTTTTCCGCATCGGCGATATCTATTTCTTCCTGGGCCTTTTCCACCAGGGTTAATACATCACCCATGCCCAGAATCCGCGATGCCATGCGATCGGGGTAAAATGGTTGCAGGGCTTCGACTTTTTCCCCTACACCCACAAACTTAATGGGGGCTCCAGAAATGCGGCGGACGGATAGGGCTGCTCCACCCCGGCTATCACCATCTAGTTTTGTTAAAATAGCACCAGTAATACCGATCTGATCGTGGAAAGTACGGGTGAGGGTAGCTGCTTCCTGACCAGTCATAGCATCCACTACCAGCAGGGTTTCATGGGGCTTTACTGTGTCTTTGATGCGGCCTAACTCCGCCATCATATCTTCGTCGATTTGCAACCGCCCGGCGGTATCAATAATAACTGTATTTACCCCTTCTGCCTTGGCTCGTTCCACACCTTGACGGGCGATTTCCACGGGATCGGCATCACTTCCCATATCGAAGACTGGGACTTCGATTTGTTTACCCAGGGTGATTAATTGGTCGATGGCCGCAGGGCGATATACGTCCGTGGCTACCATCAAACAACTGCGTTCTAATTTACGCAAGTGCAATGCAAGTTTGGCTGTGGCGGTGGTTTTACCAGTACCCTGTAAGCCAGCCATTAAGACGATGGTGGGAGCAGTTTCCGTTTCTTCTAGGGGAACGTTGGTTTCCCCCATCACTGCAACTAATTCATCATGGACAATTTTAATGAATTGTTGGTCGGGGCGTACCCCACTAATCACATCGGCTCCCTGGGCCTTATTTTCAATTTCAGCGATAAAATCTTTGACTACCTGGAGATTAACATCCGCTTCCAACAAAGCACGGCGGACTTCCCGCAAGGCATCTTGAATATTCGATGGGGAGATTTTATCCTGACCCCGTAGTTTTTTCCAGGCTCCTTCTAAACGCTCGGCTAGTGCATCAAACATAATGTGCTTACAGGTATTGCATTAAAACAGAATTTCGCCATTGGCTTTGGCGATCGATCGCTTGGGGGATTTTTCCCTTGGCAAGTGTTACTTACCAGCTTAATCTTTTTCTATCCTTGCGACTTGATATGGAATCGATATGGAGGTGAATCCAAAAAATTGTTAAATAAAAAATGGATTTCCATATCAAATGCTGTTACTATAGATAAGCACAAATTCGGCGGCATAGCCAAGTGGTAAGGCAGAGGTCTGCAAAACCTTTATCCCCCGGTTCGAATCCGGGTGCCGCCTTTTGCAGATTTTGTCCTTTTGCACAACCTCGGTTATCTAGATGTATCCCTAAGTCGTAAGCAACCAAGCTTAAAGGCAATTCTTCACGTTTAATATTTGTATTGAGGATTTGTAATTTAGTTTTTATTTATACTTTTTTACCTAAATGAATTTCTTGGGGCGTGACAACGGCAAACATTATGTCACCTCGGCTATATAATCGGAATTCTAACACCTCCCTGGATTGCTCGGATGAATTGGAATCATTGAAATGGGGGATGTTTAGCTAATTGCCAATAGGGAAACTGAATATAATAAAACAAACCCTCGCACTAAAGTTGTTTTACTACATCCTGGTTTTCTTTTGAGCAATAAGGGGCGTTTTTTGAGGAAAATGACGAATTTGAGGCCATGGGTTCGTGGAGAATAGCGATCGGCATCACATATGATTAAATAAAAAGGGTAATGTGTTGCATTAGCAAAGCTTTCCCCAGGAATCGTCGTCATGTCTATGGATTGGTTAGTTTCAATTGATATATCTCACCTTTGGGATGTCATTATTGCTCAAACTCCAACTCCAACTCCCACCCCATCCCCCCTACCAACAGTAACTAAAAACGTTGATGTGGAAATTCTCAAAAGCCAGTTAGAATTCCTCAAAGATGGTAATGCGCGATTAACTGAAAGTTTTAATAGATTTGTTGCTGCAATGCAATTTACCTTAGTTGCATTTGGCTTTTTGGGTGGGTTTCTAGCATTTATGTTTGGGAAAAATTTAGATGATGCGAAGAAAGTTGCTAGTCAAGTAATCCGCCAAGAAATAGACAAACACGTGACTGATTTAGTCGCAACAGAGATTGAAAATGTCAAGCGTACTCTACAAAGGGAAAGAGTTATTGGCTCAACGGTTGTGGATTATTATTTACCGATAAATGAGCGAGAAACTAATGATTGTCAATTGTTAAAAAAAAGAGGTTTTCAGAAAGTTAGGTTTTGGAATAAAAGAAAACTACCAAAAAAGCCAATAGGTGATATTTTTATTCTAGATTTGATCAATTCTAAATTACTATCAGAACAAGAGTTTAATGGATTATCACCACAAGAAGTAGAAGATAAACGCGAAAAAATCGTTAAGGAACAAATTGATTTGGTATTAAATTGGTTGGAAACAAGTACTGTTCTCGTGATTTATGTGAAGGGGCGGTTTAAGGAAATAGATAATTTAGCAAAGGAATATGTAGATTTATACTATATTCCTGTAAATGCACCAATAAGTTTAATGGGAATTGTGGCTGACTCTGCTTACGTCGCTTACGGGGAGAGGTAATAAGTTAAAAGTTAAAAGTTAAAAATTAAAAGTTATATAATATCCGTTTAATTATATCAAGTTAGCTTAATTAATTATAATTTCTGCTTGATTCACCCCGACCCTCTCTTACCCTCTCCTTATTAAGGAGAGGGTGCCGCAGGCGGGTGAGGTTTTATAAGTATTCATCCGCACATGATATTAGTTACTGTTTACCCGGATTTCATATTACAAGATAAAATCAGTTACTGTAGGTTAATCTAACATAAACTGTAATTATCAAATTATGTTATTTTGTCTTCTATTTTAATCAGTTTTCAATCCTCATGAAAAACTAAAACTAAAATTAAATATTGTCCCGCAGCCAATTTCTAAAAGCTTGAATTGCTTGGGTTCTACCATAAACTTGACTATGCTGTATGTATTGATTTACTAACTCAATGATGGGTATATCTGGAAAAGTAGGACTAAAATCTGACTCTGCATATTTTCCATTTTCTAAAACCTTAATTTGTAACCCTTGTTTCCCATATCGCCAAAGTTCTGGCACTGCCAAAATTTGGTAATTATCTAACTGGGTGCGGGAAGTAAAATCAATTTCTATAGTTAAATCTGGAGGTGGATCGACAGTCAAATCAAGGCGATTTTTACCAATTACTGCTGCTTGATTTTGAATATAAAAACAGGCATCCGGTTCAACTCCCTGAGCCATGCGATCGCTTTTTAAAGTTGTCGAACCCAAAGACTCAAAAGCAATTTGTTTTGCTTCCAATAAAATTTTCACCATATCGCCAATAATTTCTTTGGCTTTTTCATGTTCTGGTAAGGGAACCATAATTTCTAAAAACCCATAACTATAGGAAATTCTGGCAGCCCGATGTTCTCCCAATTCCGCTAAAATATTTTCAAATTGTTGCCAGCTAACATCCTCAAGTAGCAATTGCTGTCCCGGTTGAATCCTCAATTGTCTTAACTCTAATAGCATAAAGATTCATCCAATCCTTTGATTAGAATATAGCGAAAAATAGTAAAGCTGTTTCTGGAAGTTTCCTTGTTTTATAGCAGTTGCATTCGATAGTTAGGACGTTTTTGATGTTGACAGTAGGTAATTTGCGGGACTTACGCAGGCATATTTTTTGGCGTAGGGGAGGCAAAATGCGGTGTAGATTTTCTGACTGCATTATTGCCGTTGCGTGAGGTGCGAAAATATTTGAACGTAGCAATAAGACTTATAACGTCACGCACCAATCACCGATTGTGACAATTGCGTAAGTCCTGTATACGTAGTTTCCTATATGGTTACGGGCATCCTCATACCATGATTATGATGCGAAAACTAGGAATTGGGAGATATATACCCAAAGTTTTCGCTTTTTTCAATTCCCTAAGTTTTCATCCCCCCAGCAGCAAATTTAACGAGGCGAGCAATGGCATTTTCTACTTCTTCTGGGGAATTTCCCGTTATCAACTTTCCTGATTGACCAATTTGATTTAAGGTACGGACTAATAACGCTACTACTAAATCTAATTTCCACTCTAGCTCTAAACGTGTTTGATTGGGAAACGCTCGCTGTAGAATATCCAAAAAACGTTGTTGACTTTCATGAAATTGCTTGTCTGCAAGTACCTGTATCGGTAAAGGTTCCACACGAGAACGACCTACAAATTGAGCGCGAATCATTCCAGATTCTCCCATTTGTGATACCATCCTCAGTGGAGGAGCAAAAAAAGCTTCCATTATATTTTCTACAGATGGCGGTTCGTTTTGATGTTGATATTTCGCCAAGTGCTGTAGTTGAGCTGGTACCATTTGCCTGGCAACTCTGCGCGCCACAGCAACGAAAAGCTCTTCTTTTGAGCCAAAATGGTAGTGTATCGCAGCAATATTAACCTCTGCTTCTTTAATTACTCCCCGCAAAGTTGTCCCTGCATAGCCTTTTTCAGCAAATTGTCGCTCGGCAACGTTAAGTATTTGCTCTTTTGTATCAGTCCCTGTTGTATTTATTTTCATTTCAATAAAACGTTTGAATATATTTTTCGCTAAAGAACCTAGTGAAGCCGAACTGAATTAACTTTTTGGTACGTTACCATAACATCACACTGCTATGTAGGGCTTGCAAATTCCCAGCTTCCATTCCTTGAGCAAATTTAACTAAACAAGTTATTTCAATTTCTACTTCCTCCCCAGAATCTTCTTCTATCAGCTTACCCGATTCACCTACCTGTTTTAAAGTACAGGGGATTATATCCAGGACTTACGCAATTGTCACAATAAACAGATGATGCGTGACACTCCAACCAGTGATTACTTATTGGAATTACCCAATAGACTAATCTGTATACGGATGAGCCATTTTGTATCAAACGTATGATTGACAATAGTTAAGACCTAAGTTTTAATCATGTGTATGAAGAACCTTTGTTAAGACATAACTCCTTCACTGGAGATAAACATGATGAACCCAGATTTTACCCAGCGTTCTGAGATAGCAAAAGATGGAAAACCGTTTGAGGAGGAATATAGTCAAGAATCAAAGAATTTAAATGAATATCCTCAACAGCCAAATAATTTAAAGGGTAATTCCCAGCTACCTCGCTATGGGATATTAGCTTTGCTCGGGTTGATGGTAGTCATGGGAACAGTGTTTGCAGTTAATAATCAAACAAAATCAGAAACCGAGGAAGTTACTACAGCTCGTCCATTGCCAGTAAAGACTTTACGGGCAGAACCAGTAAAATCCTATCAAGTGTTGCGTACTTACACTGGTGAAATTGCAGCAATTCGGACTAGTGAGTTAGGATTTGAGAGAAGTGGGAAGCTAGTTAATGTTTTTGTCAAAGAAGGGGACATAGTTAAATCGAAACAGCCGATTGCCAAGCTTGATACTAGTAATTTGGAGATGCAGAAATTACAGTTGGAGGCTCAAAAAGCTCAAGCACAGGCTAGATTAGATGAATTGATAGCAGGTCCAAGACAACAAGATATTGCAGCTGCTCGCGCAACAGTTGAAGATCTCAAACAGCAGTTGCAGTTGCAAAGGACAAAGCTTAAGAGAAGAAAGTATCTCTATGGTGAGGGAGCGATTGCGCGAGAACAGCTTGATGAAATAGCTTTCGGTGCAAATTCCTTAGTTGCTCGTTTGCAACAATCCCAGAGTAACTTAGATGAACTATTAGCAGGAACTCGTACAGAGCAGGTAGCCGCCCAGAGAGCTGCTGTCAAACAGTTAGAAGCGAGTATATCAGACTTAAAGATTACAATTGCCAAAAGTACAATTAAAGCTCCCTTTGGGAGTATTGTTTCTGCTCGCCAAATCGATGAAGGAACAGTAGTTAATTCAGGTCAAGCAGTGGTGCGTTTGGTAGAAAACACTAGCCCAGAAGCCAGAATTGGAATGCCTACTACAGTTGTAAATCGATTGCGAGTTGGTAGTCGTCAAACGGTAGAGATTAATAACCAAAATTATTCGGCACAAGTAACATCGATTTTGCCAGTAGTTAATCCCACTACTCGCACTCAAGTAGTTGTCTTCAAACTGGATTCTTCTAGAATATTAAAAGTTAATCCTGGTCAAACAGTCCGGTTAAAACTTACCGATACAATTCCTACCCAAGGATTTTGGTTGTCTAATAAAGCCCTAACTCAAGGATTGCGAGGACTTTGGAGTTGTTATGTTTTAACTAAACCCAATGCAGAGAATACAAATATCCCGAAAAATGCATTTCTACTTGAGCAGCGCAGCGTAGAAATATTGCATCAAGAAAGCGACAGAGTTTTAGTCCGGGGTACTCTACAACCCGGAGATAGGATTGTTGCTAACGGTGTTCATCGCCTAATTCCCGGTCAGATGGTACGTCAGATTGGGGAGTGAACCAGAGGTAATCGGTAATGGGTAATCGATCAAAAAAATAGAAAAATACCAACAAAGAAAGAAGGAAATAGGAGAGAGGTTTACCAGAAAGGTTCCTGTGTAAAAATTTTACTTGACCAACATCCTCTTATATGAAATCCGGATGAGAACGTTACCGCAAAAACCTCACCCCCTTCCCCTCTGGTTACTAAGGAGAAAGGGGTGTCCACACCGACGGGGTGAGGTGACGACAATATGGTAAGTCTCGCAAGCGGATTTGATATTAGTCCTAGTTTGCTCGGAAATACCAATTGAATAGGAAAAACAATTAATTTTTTACCAATTAACTATTACCTATTAATCATGACTCTTCCCTTTTTTCGTAATGTTCGCTTGCTGATTCTAAGTATCATATTAATACTGTTTTGGGGATTTTCTGCGTATCAATCCTTACCACGCCAGGAAGATCCAGAATTAGTAGGGCGGACTGCTGTGATTACAACCCTATTTCCAGGAGCTAGCGCCGAACGTGTAGAAGCATTAGTAACAGAAGTTATCGAGTCAGAAATATCTGAAGTTGAGGAAATTAGAACTGTCACATCTGATTCTCGGGTTGGTTTATCTTCAGTTTCGGTTGAACTTAAGGAAACTGTAATTGATGCAGAACCAATTTGGACGCAGATACGGGATAGATTAGCTGATGCAAGGGTGCAATTCCCTACAGCTGCGTTATCACCAAATTTAGATCAACCACAGATGCGAGCTTTCACCGTAATTGCATCTTTGATTTGGGAAGGAGAAGACCAACCTAATTATGCAATTTTACGGCGCTTTGCCGAAGAACTTGATGTTCAACTGCGAGGGGTAGCAGGAACCGAAGAAGTAGATACCTTTGGCTTTCCTTCGGAGGAAATAACTGTTGAAATCAACCCATCCAATTTAGCAGCATTGGGATTAAATACTCAACAATTATCACAACAAATCCAACAAAGTGATGCCAAAACAAGCGCAGGACAACTTCGCAGTCCCGATAATACTTTAGCGATTGAGGTAGAGGGGGAACTTGACTCTTTAGAACGAATTCGTCAAATTCCGATTTCTTCAACTGCAAACGGACAGTTTACCCGCTTGGGAGACATTGGGCAAGTTAGTAGAGGTATCAGACAACCAGTAACAGATTTGGCTGTGATAGGTGGAAAGCCATCTGTAGCCTTGGGAGTGTTGATGGAATCTGGGAATCGGGTTGATTTGTGGGCAAAAAAAATTCGCTCTTTATTAGATAATTTTCGGACACGCTTACCAAATGGGGTTAAATTAGAGGTTATTTTTGATCAAAGTAGCTACGTGGAAACACGTCTAGATAATTTAATCTCTAACTTAATATTTAGTGGTGTCCTTGTAATTATCGTGACTTTCTTGGGAATGGGTTGGCGCTCTTGTCTGATTGTCGGTACTGCCTTACCATTAACTGTATTTGCGGTATTTGGGGAATTACAATTTTTGAATATTCCCATTCACCAAATGTCAGTCTCAGGGTTAATTATCGCCTTGGGGTTGTTAATTGACAATGCAATTGTGGTTGTAGACGAGATTAAAGTTGAGCTGCAAGCAGGGCTAAAGCCGAAAGATGCTGTGGTGAAAACAGTTAATTATTTAAGAGTTCCTCTGGTGACATCAAGTGTAACCACAATACTCACCTTCTTACCAATTGCCCTATTGTCGGGGGGAGCGGGCGAATTCGTTGGTTCCATTGCTTGGGGCGTGATTATGTCCCTGGTTTCTTCGTTAGCGATATCTTTAACAATAATTGCCGCACTTTCCGGGCGTTTTCTCAGTCAAAGTGGAATCGAACCAGAAAGTTATGTTAATACCCGCAAATCCCGTAAATCTCTATTATCAAAACTAAAAAATCCGGATGCTTGGTGGAATGGGGGCTTTTCTTCAGCTTTTTTAGGCCGGATTTACCGCAAAACTTTAAGTTGGACTACAAAGCAACCTATAATTGCCATTGTCTTAACATTTGCATTGCCCGTAGTCGGGTTTATAAATATAAGTTCCGTACCAGAACAGTTTTTTCCTTCCCTAGATCGCGATCAGTTTCAGATTGAAGTAGAGTTTTCTGCTCAAACTTCTATTGCTCAAACTCGTTCGGATGTACTGCGCGCTCGTCAGTTGATTCTCCAGCATCCGCAAGTAGAAGAAGTTCACTGGTTTGTTGGGGAAAATGCTCCCAAGTTCTACTATAACTTGACTGGCGGCATGGAAAATGCTGCTTACTATGCCCAGGCAATGGTGCAGTTAACTTCTGATCAGGGGGTTACGAAACTAATTCGTACTTTACAGCAAGAATTAGATGATTCTTTTCCCCAAGCACGGGTGTTAGTCAAACAATTAGAACAAGGTCCTCCATTTGATGCTCCCGTGGAAATGCGTATTTATGGCCCGGATATACAACAATTGCGAATATTAGGGGCTCAAGTCAGGGAAATTTTAACGCAGATACCTAATGTTACCCATGTACGGGATGATTTGACGGAAGTTTTGCCTAAATTGGGATTAACTGTAGACGAAGAACAAGCGCGGTTAGTAGGACTTGATAATACAGCGATCGCTCAACAGTTACAAAATTACTTGGAAGGTTCCGTTGGGGGTTCGATTCTCGAATCCACGGAAAACTTGCCAGTGCGAGTTCGTATTGCAAATGCTAACCGAGGAGACTTATCTGAAATTGCTTCTCTTAATTTACAACCCAATCAACAAGGTGTTGGTTCGGAACTTTCCCTGCGCCCCTTATCAGCGTTAGGTAATTTTAACCTGGTACCTCAATTAGCTAAAATCTCTAGACGTAACGAACAACGAGTCAACACCGTTCAAGCTTTTATTTCTGCTGGAATTCTACCGTCAACGGTTCTAGAAGAGTTACAGAAACGTCTTGAAGCCAAAAAATTTGCATCCGAACTTTCCCCAGGATATAGGTACGAGTTTGGCGGCGAAGAAGCAGAACGAAGCCGAGCTGTGGGAAACCTAGTGTCAACCGTAGGATTACTATTGTTGATGATGATAATCACACTAGTATTATCTTTAGGTTCATTTCGACTTGCTGGTATTGTCTTTGCTGTTGGTGTTGGATCTGTGGGTTACGCTTTATTTTCGTTATGGGCTTTTGGTTCCGTATTCGGATTTATGGCAATTGTAGGCACAATGGGTTTAATCGGTGTTGCTATTAACGGTGCCATTATCATTTTGTCAGCTTTTAATGAAGACAAACAAGCGCGTCAAGCAGATGTAAAAGCGGTGCAAGAGGTTGTAGTTAAAGCTACTCGTCACGTATTAACTACAACTATTACTACAATGGTAGGCTTTATTCCGCTAATCACCGACGGTGGTAGTTTTTGGCGACCTCTAGCAATTGCCATTGCTGGTGGTATCGGCGGTTCTCCTTTTCTGGCTCTGTATTTTACCCCTGCTGCTTATTTATTGGTGAAAAAACTGAGAAAGAATATTCGTAAACCACGACAACATCAGGGCGCATAATGAGCTTGATAAGCAAATTTTTCTAGTTTCGACCAAATAAACATAGTAGTTATAGCATTACGCGCGAGTAATAAGTAATAAGTAATAAGTAATAAGGGATAAGGAATAATATCATGTCCGGGGGCATACCCATAGTATGTCATTGCGAGTGGAACGAAGTGAAACGACGCAATCACAGGGTCTTTGGGATTGCTTCCTTCGGTCGCAATGACGGTTATTTAAACGGACATGATATAAGTTAAAAAAATTGCCAGCAAGTTCATCCCTAGTTTTTCTCGATTGCTAGGTATATTAAAAATCAAGTTCCACAAATCAAGTTTAAATTATATAAATCAGATTGATTATGTGGAGCAATTATTGACAAAATTATTCCTAAGACTAATCTAAAAAAATGTCTAATATTATCATGTCCAAAAAAAACATCAAAACAATTTTTACTTTTGGCATAGCTGTTGCTTCTTCTGTGCTTGCTGTTGCCAACACTGCCCAAGGAGCAACAAATTATCGCCTGAAAACCATGTTTACCGGCAGTGATAAATGCTTGGATATCATTAATGATGCTCAAGACAATAAACCCATTATGGCTGACTGTGGTAATTTTTCAGGACAATTTTGGCAAATACAAAAAACAAACAAATCTGGATATTATCGTCTGAAAACCTTGTTTACCGGAAGTGATAAATGCTTGGACATCATTAATGATGCTCAAGACAATAAACCCACTATGGCTAAATGCGGTAATTTCTCAGGACAGTTTTGGCAAATACAAAAAACAAACAAATCTGGATATTATCGCCTGAAAACCTTGTTTACCGGCAGTGATAAATGTTT
>JAAUYD010031739.1_pt1 | contig 15352 bp, 16 predicted proteins | sample 7278101 | NCBI WGS metagenome assembly JAAUYD01 (sample SAMN14350128, study PRJNA611818) | marine sediment metagenome | isolation source: surface marine sediment (0.6m) | place: French Polynesia: Moorea | collected 2018-08 | reverse complement strand
TGTGATTCTTAGTTTTTGATTCCTAATGTGTAAAACTAAAAATGTAAGAGGTTTGAGAATTTTTAAGCGCAAGCATAGGCTATAGATAATCCAATTAAACTATATTCAGTCAAAACTAAGCGCAGCTTTGGAGTAGCCTCAGAAGTTACATCGAGCACAATTAATTTTCTGGCTAGTTTTGTTTAATAATTTGCTTTGTTAACCTGAGAAATTGCTAACTCGATCGCTCGCTGCACCATAGTTTCTGATTCCTGAGCCAAAGCAGTTTTTAAGGCTTCTAAAATATTATCTTTGGGAGGATTTTCTCCAGTTCCAATCTTCATTAATGCTAAGGCGGCTGATTTGCGACTTTCCCCATTAGGATGACGCAACAACTCAACTAATTTGGGAATAGCTGGTTGATAAGCCAAATTACCTAAAACTGCTGCAGCTTCACAGCGTACGGTTTCATCGTCATCGTTAAGAGCATTAACTAAAGTATTAAATGCTTTTTCTTCTGGTCGATCTTGAGCAACTTTAGCGATCGCACCCACTACCGCAGCGCGAACAACGGGGGAGTCTGAGGATATTTCCCGGTATAAAAATTCTTTTGCTTCTACACCAATAAATGCTAACGCCCAGGCTGCATGACCTTTGGTACTTTCAGGATGTTCTGGATCAGCTAAAATTTCTAACAAGGCGGGTACTGCAGCTTCTCCAGTTTTCGCTAATGCTCCCACAGAAGAACCCTTAACAACTGTATCTTCATCATTTAACAGTGAATGAATTAAGTGAGGAACAGCTTCGGGGTCAGCAATTAAGGTCAGGGTTTTGGCTGCTGCACGGCGTACTACGACGTTGGGATGATTGGCTAAAGCCTCCAGCAATTGGGGAACAGCAGGTTTACCCACTTGTCCCAATGAATCCGCGAAACCCAACCTAGTCATACCTCGGGAATCCCCTAAACATTCGATCATTTGTTGTATGACTTGCCGATCGCTTTTATTAAAGGTATTGAGGCTTAATTGTTCCCTGACTGTCTGGAGCAAGGTATCGGTTTCGGCAACTGTGAGTGGGGTTTCAAAGTTGAGCATCGAGATAGATTAATTTTTTTAATGCAGAAGGAAGGACGCAAATCAAGTATAGAGGGAAGTAGAGTGTTTTCTTGCAAAAATAATATCCCTATTCACTGGTGGTGAGGGTGGTGTGTAATTTTTGCCAGTGCTGAAGTTGAGCATCTATTTCTGCTAATTGAGGTTCTAATTGAGCCATTGTCTGGGATTTTGACATTTTCGCTTTTTGTGCTGCTGCCAGGGTGTCATTAACCAGACGTTCCCGATATGCTTCTAATTCTTTAATTACCTCTGCCAGTTCTTCAGGATTTATCTGTTTTGTTTCAGTCATGTCTTTATTTCTCGCACTAAATTACAATACGATCTTCTCATATCCGGTTATTTTATTTAATCCTGCTAAAACGCTTTAGCTTTCTGATGGTCTAGCTTTCTGGTAATTTAGCACCATTTCTAAACGGGACAAAGCACTATTTGCTGATTCCTTAACATAAGCATCAGTTGATTCATCATTAATTAATTCAGTGAGAACTTCTGTAGAACGATTATCAGGGATTGAACCAAGAGCATTGATAATCGCCACAGCGAGTCCCAGGTTTTCTGTACTTTTGAGAGCTTCAAACAAAATATCTAGAGATGGGGAACCAACTACCCCTAAAGCCATGACAGAAGCAATGTGAACTACGGGGTTGGGATCGTCCATAGCCATTTTTAATCCCTGCATTCCATCGTTTGGGAAAGGAACATCAGGATGATTGGAAGCAACTTGAGCTAAAGCCTTTGCACAACTGGCTTTAATTGTTACATTATCATTATTAAGCAATGATTCTACCAAAGAAGGTATTGAATCTGCACCGATGAATCCTAATGCTTTAACTGCTGCTCGTCGGTAAGTAACATCTTCTGCTCCTAAAATTCCCATCAAGCGAGGTATAGTTTGCTCATCATAAGTTTCAGCAATTTCTACCATTGCCCTTTCTCGCAGGTTGGGATTGGGGTGTTTTAGTTGTTCAAATAGTTGTTCTGTGGGCATAAAAGTAAATTATATAGAATTTTGATTTGTTACTTTTGACTTTGGACTTACTCTTACGAGAAGGGTTAATGCCAATGAATTTTGACTTATCGCAAAGCGATTCGTGAAGCTTTCGCAGCAATTAATGGATCATTGTCGTTGGCGATCGCAGCATGACAACTATAATCTCCTAGTTTTTCTAATGCCATTAAAGCTGCATATTTCAAATCCCAAATATTTGTCTCTAAACTAGCTTTGAGCGCGGGAATAGCTTGTTTATCTCCTATTTCTCCCAAAGCGATCGCAGCAGCAGCCCGAGATTTTTGAAACTGGGGTAGAGGGTTTTGCAATGCTGACATTAGTAAATCATAAGCGGGAGCATATTTGAGCCAACCAAACAGTTTCATGACATGGTAATGTGCTCCATAGTCGTTATGTGCTTCTTCCTCATAAGTATCAAGTAAAGCCTGAGGGGTTTCATCCTGATATGTTTCTAACAAGGTTTTAATTGCAAGATAGCAACGACCAAAGTCTGTTTGGTAAAGTTCAGCGATCGCAAAAGCCAGAGTTGGGGTTTGGTCATATTCGTGAACGAGATTGAGGTCATTGGGATGATCTCGTAGTACTTGCTCTAGGTCCGGTTGAATTTGCTCAAAAGTCAGAATTCCTTTAGCAATTCCTGAGTATCCAATTAAACGAATAGCTCGCAATCGAAAAATCAGGGAAACAGGACAACGAGAAATTTCTGGAATTGCTGGATGATACTGACAATCAATTAAATCTTGAATACAACCACGTCGTGCATTCACACTAGAATGTTGTAAAAATTCTACCAGTTTACCCATCTCCGTGTCGTCCCCGCTTAGGCGACAGATGGCTGAAATTGCAGCACTAGCAATTGGTGGATCTTCATGATCCACAAAGTGACGTAGACGGGAGAGGGCTGGTTGATAATTTAATTTAGCGAGAATATGGATAATTGTGCGATAAAGTTGCCCTGGTTTCTCTAAGACTTGAGCTACTTCTTCTAAAATTTCCTCTTCTTGAATACCAAGTTCCCCAATCGCCCAGACAGCGTTTTCTACTGTATAACAATCCTCATCACCTAGACATTTGCGAATTACTGATAAAGCTTGTTTTGCTTGCAACCTTCCTAAAGTTTCTACAGCTTTACGTCGCACAATCCGATTATCGAGGGAAGAATCAGTATTTTCCACCGCTCTTATCAGTGCGTTAATACTGCTATTCGTAGGAAAATTAACTAAGTGAGCAGCTGCAGTATAGCGAGAATTACCTTCATCTGTTTGGTCTTTGGGACTATCTAAAACAGCGATCGCTTCTTGTTCTGTGAGGTTATAGAGATTGAAAAAGCGTTTATCCATGCACTCAATCTTACATTAATCTTAAAATAATACAATAAAGAATCAACTGGGGACTCTTAGAGAAATACCCAACCTGAATCGGCAAAGCACTTTACTAAGAATCCCCAGAACTGAAGGTTTTAAGTCTTAATCAGCAATATAGAGACTGTAAAACTACCTAGGAAAGGGAGTTAATTACATAGTCCAAGAGAGCATTGTACTCTGTTAATGCTTGAGGAGACATGTCACGAGGAGCGCAACCACGGTTACGAGCGAATGACAATGCTTCTACATAAGGAGCGGTAGGTAGGCTCAAAGAGCGATATACTTCACGCTGACCAGCAATTCCCCACTCATCAACGGGACCAGTACCACCAACAACTAGGCAGTATTGGATTAGACGTAGGTAGTGCTTGATGTCACGATGGCACTTAGCTTTGAAGGTATCGGTGGAGTTAGCTTCACCAGCATTGTTCAAGTAAGGATACTTCTTGATACAAGCATCATAAGCTTCTTTAGCAACATTATCGAGGTTGCTGCCGAGCTTTTCTGCAGCTTCCAGACGAGCGGTTGCACGCTGAATGCTACCTTGAACGGACTCTAGGTCAGAACTGCTGGGGAAACGACCTGCTGCATCTGCAGCAGTAATAACTGTGCTAAGAACTGATTTCATGTTTCTACTATCTCCTGATTTACTTTGATCGAGTGTTTACTTTGGTGTGCTTAACAGTTTCAGTACTAATAGTCCTTAATCTGTTAGCTATTAGCTGAGAGCAGCAATAACGCGATCGAAGTAGCCAGATGCTTCAGCAACTAAGCTAGCACAGCGATCTTCTGTAACGATAGCTCCCATTTTACGTAGTTTTGCACCAGCAAAAGCTTCGCTAGGAGTATCTTTGATGTGAGCAGCAGCTTGAGCTTTCATGATTTGGACAGCACGAACTGTAGAAGTGGTAGGTACGCCCAAAGCAGAGTAGGTTTCTTTCAAACCGTTCAAGCAGCGATCATCTAGAACAGAAGCATCACCAGCTAATAGAGCATAGGTAACGTAGCGAAGGACGATTTCTGCATCACGCAAACAAGCAGCCATGCGGCGGTTAGGATAGCAGTTACCACCTGCTTGAATCAAACCTTGGTTTTCGCAGATCATTCCAGCGACTGCATCAGAAACCATACAGCTAGCATTACTAGCAATTGCGTTTACAGCGTCAAGGCGTCTGTTTCCGGAAGCGATGAAAGCTTTCAGAGCATCGATATCACCAACAGGTGAGGTGCTAGCATCTGAGGTAACTACAGCTCTAGAAAATGCGTCGAGCATTGAACTCTCCTGAAATTTTACTTATACGAAAATTACTTTCTTATGTGGTTTGTTACTCTCTGAGCGACCAACCAAGTTTTAAGATAATCGTTAAAGGTTATTTGAATCTCATTTCTGAGATAGAAAGTAATAATCTGTAACTTTTATCTAGACTCTGTTAAATTTACTTTCTGGTTTTACAACCTAGGCTATCGCCTGTATTGCAGCGAGTGAAAGGATTCCACTGTCCTAATTCCTTACCTGGACGACTGCAGAGCATGGCTTGGGTTTCTTCACTAATACCTTGGGCTTTTGTAAAGTCAGCGCCAGAAATATTTTGCACTTGCTCGAAATTTGCATCTGTCAAATCAGCAGCGCGGAAATCTACTCCCTGTAATTCTGCTCCAATGAAACGAGCTTTACGTAAATAAGCTCCGGTGAATAAAGCTCCTTGTAAGTTAGCTCCACTTAAAGCAGCATCTTCTAAGTTAGCTCCCCGCAGATCTGTACCACTGAGGTAAGCTCCCCGGAGATTAGCTCCCCGTAAATCTGCATTTTTCAGGTTTGCGGTGTTGAGGAATACTCCATTCAAGTTTGCTTTTGGTCCGATTGCACCAGAATTTCTGTAGTCAAACCCTTCTACCCATTGAGTTTGGGAGTCATAGCGGGCGAGTTGCAGTTTTGCACCTTCTAATTGGGCTTGAGTTAGACAACACCCTTCCAAGTTAGATCTGAATAAGTAACTTTCTGTTAAATTAGCTCCCGTGAGGTTAGCACAACTAAGGTTAGCTCCGCGCAAATCAGCATTTTTTAGATTTGCACCGCTCAGATTTGTTTGACTTAAGTTCGCACCAATGAGGTTAGTGCAACTAAAATCAAGTCCTGACAAATCCATTTCACTGAAGTTAATTCCCTGGAGGTTAGTTTTGGCAAAACTTTTTTTTTCTTGGAGTGCTTGTAATATTTCGTTGGAGATCATAAACAATTCAAAAGTTAAAAGTCAAAATTCAACATATGACCTGCGGACAAGATGAGATAAATACCTCATTTGCGAGAAAACTACTTTTAGATTATTGTCTGTTTACTGTTCCCTATCCCCTGTTCCCGATATTTCCTAATATTTCCTAAAAATCTAAGAAACATTATCATGCTATATGGTGGGTATTGCTTGCCATAAAAGAAATAATTGGGTTTTGAGGGTTAATTAACGGAGAAATATAACAATGTCAGTGACACCACCAATGACAATGATGGATTTTTTTCGTAAAAGTGAGGGGATTTGGTTCTCTCAAAGAGCAGTGCATAACTTTGCTGCAGTTGCGGATGAATCGGGGGAGTCAAATCTGATCGTTCAAGTTTTAGACCGACAGGATCCCAGTGTATTAGAAATCGCCTCAAAAGAAGGGATTGACCCAGCTTCAGTTGCTGGAGGTGCAAAGTTTTCATGGCAAGGAAATCTTAAGGATGGGGAACCCAATCCTAATTATGCAGCAATACTTGTAGATGTTCCTAACCCTGATAATCCCCGTTATGGTAAATTTTTCCGCAATCAAGGCTACGTTGAAGGTATTCCAGTAGTAGGAATTTATAGTTTTGCGGAAGATGGAGTATTGACCATTGATACAGAATACGAGAAAAATCAGGGTCAAGAACGTTGTTGGTTTGTGACAGATGATTTTCGCGTGCGGGTAAGCACTGTTAAGTTGATGAATGGAGTTAACTTGATGGCTTATTGCTCTGAGCGTCGTTGTATTTTACCTTCTCAACTGGATGAAATGATTGAAAAAAATCGACAGAGGGCTTTAACTACGTAATTGGTAATTGGTAATGGGTAATTGGTAATAGTAAGGGTTGTCTTTGCTTTAAGTTATTTTTGTTTGGTAAAGTTTTAGCCTCGATTTGAGGTTTATCAACTAGATACAGACGTATTTAGTGTTGGTAATTCATTAGCAAAGCTTTGACGCTTATCAAATTTTAGGGGTCCATGTTCCGACCCCCAAACCTGTTCGTGGTTATTAATATCCACACCTCGGTCTAAACTCATCCAAGTTGTTTCTGTAATTTCAACTTCACTAATTAAATAAGTTGATTTTCCGTACTTTTCAATTAAACATTTATTTCCTTCTACACCACCTCGAAATAAATCCCCTTCCCATCTAAAAACCATCGAGCAATTATGACGGCGTTCTATTTTATCGGGAGATATGGTTTTTAAAATATCTAAATTATGTCCAGCACCGGCGTAAAGATAAGCATCTTGTAAACTATAGTTTTCAATATAAATTTCTTCTCCCCTATCTACTACCCGATGAATTCCTTGACGATAAGGAGTCCACAGATCGTAGTCATAGGTTTGTTCGGAATAAAACCCAATTCCTTCAAAAAATTCAAACGGTAAAGGACGGAAAAAAATCCGAATGTGGGCAAAATTTTTCGTATCAGCGAAGGACTGTTGATAATTACTAAAATCTCCAGCCATCCAACTGGCTAATTTCATCATTAAGGAATCACTCATGATTTTTTCTCCTTGTTTAAGGAACGGATTTCTGAAGAAAAAGAAGCGGTAACAACTCCGGAACCCGCACTAGTTTTAATTAAAGAAACTCGAAAGCGAACATTATCCCCACAAAACCAAATTTTCTCCTCAGCCATTGCTCGGTCATAGGGAGTTAGTAAACTAAAAACTCCTTCTTCATTGATTTGGTAATTACCTACGGAAGGAATTGTTTCCGCATATCCTCTATCCCGCAATAACTTACCTTTTTGGGGTTCATTAGGATCGGGAATGGGAACGAGAATAGTTGTCCCTTGGGAAATTTCTTCTTCTTCCCAGTCAGATTCTCCTTCCCAAGTCATGCGAAAAGGAACGGTTGCTAATTCAGGAGCGATTTCATTGGATTTGCATAAAGCGACAACTTCTGGATCGTCCGATGCTAAAGGAACAATATCGATTGTGGAAATCACTTGTTCGAAGTGAGCGAAAGCTAAATGATGAGCACTACGCTGCGATCGCCATCTACCGAGAGAAAGTTGTACAAATTTTGTAATATCCATTCTGAAATTCTATATTTAGTAATGAAGGCAGACAAATATCACTACTGTACTACCTTTAGTTGGTATGGTTTAACCTACAGAGTTTGAAAACCGTACTTTATCCCCATTACCAATTACCCATTACCTAATTACCCATTACCCATTACCCATTACCCATTACCCATTACCAATTACCCAATCCCCATCAGCAACCCAAGTTATCTGGGAAACCAAGCATTATATTCAAATTTTGTACTGCAGCTCCTGAAGCTCCTTTACCTAAGTTATCCAAACGGGCGACTAATAAAGCTTCTTGAGTATTATCATTCGCAAAGACAAAAATTTGTACTAAATTAGTGTTAACTGCTCCTTGAGCGTCCAAAAATTTACCATTACGCAAATAACTTTCATCATTTAAAGGAGCAACCACAATATTTTCTTCATCTTGATAATATTCTTTGAGGGTGGTGTGGATTGCTTCACCAGTCACAGATTTTTCTAAAGCACGTAATGGTAAGGGAACTTGTACTAACATTCCTTGCTCAAAGTCTCCCACAGCAGGTACAAACAGGGGAGGTATATCTAAACCGGAATATACATGCATTTCTTTAACATGTTTGTGACCGAATTTTACGCCATATATTCCATAAGCATAACCGGTTGCTGATAAGGGGGAAGCATTGTGAAATTTTTCATATTCTTCGATCAGTTTTCTTCCTCCTCCCGAATAACCGCTAACAGCATTGATAGTAACCGGGAAATTTCTGGGGATAATACCTGCTGTAACTAGTGGACGCACGCAAGCTAAAAAACCTGTTGGATAACATCCGGGGTTACTAATTCTTTTAGAAGAACGAATTTTTTCTCTGTGGTTTTTCTCAAGTTCGGGAAAACCATATACCCAACCACTTGCGACTCGATGAGCGGTACTCGCATCCAATATCTTCACATCTGGATTACTAACAAAACTTACAGCTTCGCGAGCTGCATCATCGGGTAAACAGAGAATAGCAACATCTGCTGAATTAATATAATTTGACCTTGCTTGGGCATCTTTACGTTTTTCTTGGGGTATGCTAGTGATCTCGATATCATCACGCTGGTTTAACCTGGAATGAATTTGCAAGCCGGTAGTTCCTTCTGCACCATCAATGAAAACTTTAGGTTTAGCCATAACTAGTTACCTCAATTACCCCAAAAATATTTTAAAAGTGTAAACGCCCTAACATTATTAAAACTTACTGGGTTGGAATTTATTCAATTAATTGGTAATTGGTAATGGGTAGTTGGTAATTGGTAAAAAACTTCTAAAAAAATAAAACCTCTACTTCATGTATCTAAAGTAGAGGTTACTTATTCAAGAACAGAATTGATCTATTTAGTCAATTTTTAAAGGCATAAATCTGCATATAATTTGCTCAGTTCAGACCAAGTATCATCACCAACGATACCATCTATTTCTAAACCTGCACTGATTTGTAAGTCTTTAACTGCAGACTCAGTCCCAGGACCGAAATCACCATCAATAGCAGAACGATAATATCCACCGTTGGATAGTCTTTGCTGAATTCGCTCGACTAGTTCACCTCGATCGCCTCGACGAAGAAGAGGCATATCAACTGGTCTGCTAAAATAGGCTGCACGCCAAGTTCTATCGTTAACTATTCCGTCTTGTGGAAGAAACATTTTGGACTGGAATATTTTGACTGCATCTGTTGTTGCAGGACCAAATATACCGTCGATTACTTCTTCTCCAGGAAATACACAAGCATGATTACTATCGACATAGTAAAAGACATCGTGAGGTAATAATAATCTTTGTAAGTCTCTTACGGCTTCTCCTGTAGAACCTTCACTTAAAACTGGTTTGTTGAGAGCAGATGATATGTTAGTCATTTATATTTATCCTAATTTTGAATTTGTTTTGAAAAGGCTTTTTGTCGTTATTTCTGTTTAAATCTCGATAATAACTAGAACTCATTCTTGTTAACGAGAAAAATTAACATGAAGAAGGACTGGGATCTATTTTGCTAAGTTCATGCCAAGTGCGATTTCCAACTATTCCATCTATAGATAGACCCGCTTTGATTTGCAAATCCTTCACTGCAGATTCGGTTATAGGACCAAAATCACCATCAATATTCGAACGATAGTATCCACCATCAGATAGTCTTTGCTGGATTTTTCTAACTAGTTCGCCTGTGTCGCCTTTACGGATGACGGGCATATCGACTGGTGCACGTTGATAAAGTGTACGCCAAGTCTTGTCACCAACAATCCCATCTCGTAAGAGAAACATTTTGCACTGGAAGAATTTAACTGCACCTGTTGTTTGGGGACCAAATATACCGTCAACTACAACATCTATATTGCTACGCAATAATAATTCTTGTAGTTCTTTGACAGCTTCTCCTGTAGAACCTTCGCGTAAAACAGGTTTGTTGAGAGTGGAAGATGATGTGTTAGTCATTTTTGTTTCTTTGTCTCAATGCTAATTGTGTTTGAGGATGCTTGGTATAAATGAATTTATACACTGATTATTCTCCTATGGGAGCAATGTAATAGTGATAACTTTTAATGAATATTTCAGATATAGTTATTGCTTTGTAAACTAAACTTTATTCTCAGTAAAATTACTTTGTAATATACAAGTAATTATTTTGTAATTCCTTGTGATATAAGCTTTTTGTTCAAATATAATTTCAGCTTAATTATTACTTGTAATCAGTCTGGAGAAATCAAAGTATGCTCTATAAGTGTGGAAATCAGCGTAATATATGTAACTAATTGAGTTTTGTGAAGCGTGCTATCTTTGCTTTAGTCTACAAAGTAAAGGTAATTTGTTTAAGCTGATGCGCATTTAAATTGAATAATTCAGTGCCTGTAATGCTTTGACAGCATTAATTCCTGTTTAAAAGTAAATGCCGAGCAGCTTAAAACAAACTTTTAATAATATCCAGAATACACTTCACTTAGTAAAAATTAAAAGTTAATAGACAGTAGGGATTCAACATGAGGTGATGAATATTTTGCTCAGTTCAAACCATGTGCGATCGCCAACAATACCATCAATAGGTAGACCTACATATGTTTGTAAATCCTTAACTGCTGCTTCGGTTGCAGTTCCAAAATCACCATCAATAATAGAGTGATAATATCCAGCATCAGATAGTCTGTACTGTATTTTTTCAACCAGTATGCCTTTGCTACCTTTGCGAAGAATAGGCATATCAACAGGTGCACCTAAATAGAGTGTGCGCCAAGTCTTATCACCGACAATTCCGTCTTCTGACAAAAATACTTTAGACTGGAATAATTTCACTGCGTTGGTTGTGTGGGAGCCAAATATACCATCAATTACTTCTTCTCCAGGATACACGCAAGCATGGTCGTAATTTATGTATGCAAAGACACCATGAGGTAACAGTAATTCTTGTAGTTCTTTAACGGCTTCTCCTGTGGAACCTTCACGTAAAACAGGTTTGTTGAGAACTGTAGAGGATGTGGTAGTAGAAAAGGTCATTTTTATTTATCCTAGTTGTGATTTTGGTTGAATTTGGTTGCTATGAAGGGATTCAGATTCATATTCGGTGATTCCGCAATTTGTACAAAATTTTTTTAAGGAATTATACATAGGTGGAAAAATATAGCAATAAGGGTGTGGCTTGAGTTAAATAGTAAGAATTTACTAAATAAAAAATAGCAATCACGAGTAAGTGTACTGTGCTTATCTTTACTACATGAATATGGCAATTTATAACTATATTCTGCAAATGTCTGTACTGTTTCAGAATTAGTATTTTGGATTACTATGTTACCTTTTAAAGCATTATATTCGGTTCTAATAGCTTTAGTTGTTACGACCCTTGCACCGAAAGTGAAAGCAGAAACCTTTGACCGTGATATTTCTGAATTTGTTTCTGGACCAGGTACATTAATTTACCTTGGCGGCGGTGTAACTTTACCTCTACTCATAGATTCTCAAGAAGGAAAACAACGCGCTCTAAGAACATTGGATTCTCTTGGTAGTAGCACTATTGCATGCATCGCTCTAAAAAAGGTAACGCGAGTTCAAAGACCTGACTCAGATAGCAATGATAGTTTTCCTAGTTGTCATGCAACAGCGGCTTTTGCTGTAGCTACTGTACAAAGTCACTATGATCCAGACTCAGCATTTCTATGGTATTCCGGGGCTACTCTGATTAGTTACTCACGTTTAAATCTTAACCGTCATAGGATTTCGGAGGTATTAGCTGGTGCTGCATTGGGATATTTGACAGCAAAATTGGAGTTGAGCCAAAAACGCGGACTCATTCTTTTTCCTTTTATTCACAGTAACGAAGACGAACAACCAATTGTTGGACTTCAAGTAATGGGTTCTTTCTGAAGAAAATGTTTGCTCAGTTTTGTACAAATATAGATATTTCGATATTAAATTCTATCCCCAATAATGTTCGAGTAAAAAATTTATAGATTTTTTTATTTGTAAATGTATTTATAATACTTAAAATTTTTCAAAATCTATGCAAAATATACGTGTAACCATATAACTTATCTACGGGTAATTTTTATTATCTGGTTCCAGAATATTTATATCGTCTTATTTAAGATTTGAACTTTGGTATTAAAGGTATTGCGATAAATTTATATCGTTCAATATCTAATATTATTAATTATTTTTATTAACTTTATTTGTTTAAAACATCATAAATTATCAGAATTATATTAAATATACTATGAGATTGTTAAAGATATCTACTTGCATTTTTTTAGTATTATCTGCACCAGAGATTGCATTGGGTAGTCAAGATGATGTGAATCTAAATCAAGATGAAATAAGACAAAAAACTTTAATTTATAGGCTTAAGGAAGCTAAAAAACAATCTAATAACCAACAGCAAATCACTGTTGGAAATTCTCATGATGATGCGAGCATATCAGTTGGGACTGACACCATTGCAAAAGATACTCTTAAAAATAGTCAAAATAATAGAGAAGAAGTTACTCAAAGCAACTTAATCATATCTAATAGTCGGCCAATATTAACAACAGCAGAGCATTTGCGAAAAGGAGAAATTTCTATTTCTGTACGTCATCGTCATTTTTTCAGTTCGGGGACTGCTAGAAGTGATGGTCTCACAGATCAACCAACTCTCGGAGTTAGTTGGGGTGTAAACGATAAATTAGAATTGACTTTCGATGTACAAACAGTTGATAATGGCGGACCACAATACCAGGGACCATACAGTGCCGAAAGAATTAATGACCAAGGAAGTACAAACTTTTTTCAAGAATGGACTCTACAAGCAAAACAAAGACTTTGGCAAAGTAAAGATGGTACGCAGGCTTTGAGTGGTGCGATCGCAGTTTCTAGGGGAAATGATAGGCGTCCTTACCAATTTTCAGATGCTAATGGTGTTGTAGCAGCAGGACTAAATGCGCAAACAGTTTTTTCTCTTGAGCTACCCTACACCATTAAACCTGATAAGCGTTGGCAGTTTACAGTATCTCCCAAAGTCGCTTTTTTACCAGAAGATAATGCTCTATATCTCAACCGATTACCACAACCAAACTCTGGTTCTTTTGGTACAAATTTTGGTTTAGCTGGAGCTATTAGTTATCAATTAAATCCAAGGTTATCTTTATGGGGTGATGCATTTATACCATTTATAGGTAATAACACTATCAATAGGGATACGGGATTACCGACTCGAGATATTGCCTACAATGCAGGTTTGAAATATATAATCAATCCCAGATTAGCTGCAGATTTATTCATTTCTAATACCTTGGGTAATACTGGACCTCTCTCTATTGTCACAGATAGAGAGTTTGACGCATTAGGATTGGGACTTACATATATACCTGGAGTTACAGTTGCAAATCGTCGCTATCCTAGTCGTTTTGGTGTCAGACAAGGTATACCCCGAAACAAGCATGCTGGATTTAGTGCTTTTGATGGTAGTACAGTTCCTAGAAAACAGTTATTAACTTCCCTTCACTTAAATGAAGGAAGAACATCATCTGCAATTCGTTATGGAATTGAAGATGATTTAGAAATAGGTATTTTCTTAGACGATATTTCTGGCATAGTAGATGAATCCGTCCTTGGAGTTAGTGGCAAAATCCGCTTTTTAAATCAAGCTGATAACAAACCATTTACCTTGAGTCTTGCTGGAAGCTTTGCTCGTTCTAATAGTGTGCTGGTAAATCTGATTAACAACGATCGCAATAGATTTGAATCTTTAGGTTTAGAAAAGACTGGATTTAGTGTTAGTAACGAAAGTGTAGAACTTGGAGAGTTATTCGTTGTTACCTTGTCTGCACCAATACATTATGAATTCCCTAAAGGAGGTTCAGCTTGGTTTACTCCTACCTTGGGGTATGTTCAAAGAACTGGTTTAGAAGTCGCTGGATTTAATGTTGGAACTTCGATTTCTTTGTCTCCAGAATTAGATGCGATCGCTGAAGTTGGGTTCAATCTTGGAGGAGAAGGTAATGCATTTATTGGTAATACTCGTAAGTCAGTTATTCCATGGAGTTTGGGTGTGCGTTGGGAACCAAAGTCACTACTTGGTAAAACTTTCTCTGGTTTGCAATTAGAAGCATATCTCAGCAATAGAGTTGGTTCGAGTCCTTTTGAGGCTCTTAGAGTTCGAGCAGATAACGAAACTAGGTTGGGAATTGGAATGTTATTACCAATTCAGTTTTAATTATTCAACTATACTTTTGGCGTTCGCAATGAACTTCTCTACAAGGTTTTTTCACATTTATTAGTGAAGGTCAGTAAAAAAAATCCAACAGCTAACGTTACCCTATTCTGACAAAATGAATCGAGAAAGCTTTGGGAATCACTAATACATGATAATATTTAGGGTGCAGACATATTTTGATGATTAAACTGTTGGAAGTCAAGCCGAAAATAGTAGCACTGATTCTTTCCTCATTGTTAATTGCTTGCAATCAAACTAACCAAAACTCGACTTCAAGAGCAAAGACACAACAAACTGCAAGCTTAACTGTATCTGCTGCTGCTAGTTTGACAGATGTACTTCCACCAATTAAGAAAATATATGAACAGCAAAATCCACAGGTTTCTATTACCTATAATTTTGCCAGTTCTGGTAATTTACAACGGCAAATAGAACAGGGAGCGCCAGCTGATGTTTTTATTTCCGCTTCAGTCAACAAAATGGATATTTTGCAAAAACAAGGACTTTTGAGTCAGGGAAGTCGTAGGGATTTGCTCCAAAATAAAGTTGTTTTGATCGTACCGAAAGACAACACCAGCATATCTGATTTTAAAGACTTGACTGCTGCTGAAGTTAACAAAATTTCAATCGGCGAACCGAATAGCGTACCTGCGGGTAAATATGCAAAGGAAGTTCTCACTAATGCAGGGATTTTCGAGGGAGTAAAATCAAAAACAGTTTTTGCGAAAACTGTTCGTCAAGTACTTACTTATGTAGAAACTGGCAATGTTGATGCGGGAATTGTTTACGCTACGGATGCGAAAAGCTCAAATAGAGTCAAAGTTGGTGCGATCGCACCAGCAGATTCTCATTCCCCAGTTGTTTATCCAGTTGCAGTTATAAAAGAT
>JAAUYD010016080.1_pt1 | contig 15356 bp, 11 predicted proteins | sample 7278101 | NCBI WGS metagenome assembly JAAUYD01 (sample SAMN14350128, study PRJNA611818) | marine sediment metagenome | isolation source: surface marine sediment (0.6m) | place: French Polynesia: Moorea | collected 2018-08 | reverse complement strand
GCTGATTTGTGGTTTTTGCTTTTATTTAGTACAAATGTATTTGTCATTGTCATCACCTCGATTGATATTTGGGATTTGCTTTGTATTTAGTTGTGGATAAAAGACTGGGGGCTGATTTGACTTGCTTGATTTATAAGCCTAACAAAGTCATAATCTCGCAAGTAACTTGATAATAGCTGCCAAGTTGGCAGGTTTTTGAACTTAGCCTGATTCACTGTGTAGCAAAGTCCAATTCAGCCTTTAACCATAGGAATCCGGTTTGATTTGTGAAAAGATACCTAAGATTTGTGAGCGATAGGGTTACAATACCTAGGGCTTGCCCAAAAATCAAATAGTAATCCTATATCTTCCAAGAAGGATGTGAATTTCCTAGTTTAATCTGAAACTCTAATATTTAATATCACCGTCACTACAATAATTTCCGGAAAAATATCTTAAAAGGTTTAACTGGCTGTGATTAACGAAATATTTTTTGGTTCAAAATAAAAAGATTCTCAATTAAATTATTGAAAATATAGCAATCCTAAATCATTTGTGAAAAGTCAGATACCCGACTTTTCTAAAAAATCGGGTATCTGAGCCTCTGCATTTTTATAAATCAAATAAAATTGCTATAGAGATAGTAATAAAAATTCTCAATTAACAGTTCAATTAGATGGGAAAAAAGCGATCGCTCAAAGCTCACGCCTTGGCGCAAAGAAGTATGCACTTGTTTTTATCGCCACTAATTAGGCAAATCTGATATGAACTAGTTCCTAAATTAGAATTGGGTGTTAATGTATGGGAATTTTCGGGAACTATGTACCTGTCGTTTGCCGGTTATTTAGTCCTGATGTTTCCTATATCTCGCCAAGTTATTGGTACATCGATTGCAGTTTGTGTGTGTATGTTAGGTGTGGGTGGGTTACAATTCCCACGAATGCAAACCATGCTCAAAACTCAAGACAATGTTTCCACCGCAACTTTGCAAAGAAAAATAAAATTGGAAAAACTCCGTCTGCAATTCTTACAAAAAGTACCTAGCTTTGGATACGCTAATTTAATTGCTAACTGGGCATATCTTGGTTTTTTACAGTACTTCGGTGATGAGGTAGCCCGTGAAAAAACTGGTTACAGTCTCAGTCCTGAATATTTTACAGTCATTCTCGATCGCGATCCGCGTTTTCTCCAAGCCTATTTAGGACTTTCTACTAGCACTTCCATGTATGCAGCAATGCCCGAAAGAGCAATAGAATTAACTGAGAAAGGTTTAAAGTCTCTCAAACCTAAAGTCCCCCACGGTTCCTATTATGTCTGGCGCTATAAGGGTATTGATGAATTACTGTTTTTAGGTGATTCCCAAGCTGCAAAAACATCCTTTATTAATGCATCCAATTGGGCTAGTGTTTACACTGATGAAGAAAGCCAAATAATAGCAGATATTTCCCGCCGAACATCGGAATTCCTCAGTACAAACCCTGATAGTAAACAAGCCCAAGTTGCAGCTTGGGTGATGATACTAAATCACCAAGTGGATGAAAAGGGTAAGGAAAGAGCAATTAGGCAAATCAAAGCTCTAGGAGCAAAGGTAACTATTAGGCCTGATGGCACCACTGGAGTACAATTACCCAAAGATTGAGGTTAATCAATTTTGGATTTTGGATTTTAGATTTTAGATTTTAGATTTTGGATTTTGGATTTTGGATTTATTGATTGACCCTATACCAAAAAGTCATACTAAAGTTGCATTCCAAAGCATAGATAAGTTAAACAGCACCTAAATTAAATATTAGGACGGGCAGGGACGCCCATCCCACAAGAGTTAGAATCATTCAGATTATCTAGTTTAAATGCGCAACAGCTTACCCAGTCATTGCGACGAAGGAAGCAATCTCATTGACTCGAACTACTATGATAGAACACAACTTGGTATCAGGAGTTGAAATAGCGATGCAGCGCGGCACAATTATTTCTAGCTTTTCCATAAATTTAGGGGCTTATATCCTTTTGCAATTCGGTCAATCATGATCAAAAAGTGGGGGTTTGGGGAGCGGTAAAATCTCTTCCTCAATGGCAAATGTTCGTCGATGAAAAAGACATCAAACATAGCGAGGTGACTTAAGTGGAGGAGGATATTAATTATTGGTACGATGGTCAACTTGTTAATAGTACAACCTTGGAATTAGCCATTGATGATCCAGGTTTACTCTACGGCGCTACGGTGTTTACTACCCTGCGGGTTTATCATAACTCCCTAGATAGTAAATTAACTCAATGGCGTAACCACTGCGATCGCTTAAAATTTAGTTTGCAGCATTTTGGCTGGCCTTTACCAGATGAAGGGCGATTACGTCAAGGTGCCCAATTAATCATGAAACAATTCCCAATTCTGAGAATTACCATTTTCCCTGACGGTAGGGAATGGATTACTGGGAGAAAGTTACCACCAGATTTACCACAAAAACAAGCTATGGGAATTGTAGCTTGGCTGACACCACCAGAATTTCAACGTTGTCTACCCATTCATAAAACTGGGAACTATCTTAGTCCTTGGTTAAGCAAAATTGAGGCACAAAAATTTAATGCTCAAGAGGCGATTTTAGTAGATGCTGGCGGAAATTGGTTAGAAACTAACACCGGTAATCTTTGGGGGTGGGGATATGGTTGTTGGTGGACACCACCACTAACGGAGGGAATCTTACCAGGGATTATGCGATCGCAAATTTTACATTGGTTGGTAAGTCAGCAGCAACAAGTACGAGAGGAACCTTGGACAATGGAACTAGTCCAGGGATTATCAGCGATTGCCTACAGCAACAGTACTAGCGAAATAATTCCCATACATACGGTCATTCATCCTTCAGGCTCGCTAAAATATAATTCTGCCGGTTCTATGGTGCAGCAATTACGGGAGATGTTTCTAGCATAATGGGTATACATTCTGGTATAAGTTAAAATAAGTTAACATAATTCTTAATAATGCCCCCTCTATTTAGAGACACTGCGCGGAGTTAAAAAAAAGTATAGGAGGACGAACCTCGGTGAATAATAAAAGATGGAGAAATGCAGGGCTGTATGCACTGCTTTTTATCGTCCTAATAGCTTTGGGAACTGCTTTCTTGGATAAGCAGCCCGAAAGTAGGAAAACATGGCGATATAGTGAATTTATTCAAGCAGTTGACGATAATAGGGTAGAAAAAGTCAGTATTAGTGCCGATCGCAAGCAGGCATTAGTTACACCCAAAGATGACACCAGCAAGAGGTTGGTAACTTTGGTGAATGACGACCCAGACTTAATCAAAACCTTGAGTGACAAGGGTGTTGATATTTCTGTATTACCTCAAAGTGATGATGGGTTTTGGTTCAAGGCACTGAGTAGCTTATTTTTCCCAATCCTCCTGCTCGTGGGCTTGTTCTTCTTACTACGTCGCGCTCAAAGTGGTCCTGGTAGCCAAGCAATGAACTTTGGTAAGTCCAAGGCTAGGGTACAAATGGAACCCCAGACCCAAGTTACCTTTGGTGATGTGGCTGGTATTGAGCAAGCGAAACTAGAACTGAATGAAGTTGTAGACTTTTTGAAAAACGCCGATCGCTTCACCGCCATTGGGGCGAAAATTCCCAAAGGTGTGTTGTTGGTTGGTCCTCCTGGAACTGGTAAAACCCTACTAGCCCGTGCTGTGGCTGGTGAAGCGGGTGTTCCTTTCTTTTCCATCTCTGGTTCTGAATTTGTAGAAATGTTTGTGGGTGTGGGTGCATCCCGTGTCCGCGATTTGTTCGAGCAAGCTAAATCTAATGCTCCTTGTATCGTCTTCATTGATGAAATTGACGCAGTTGGCCGTCAACGGGGTGCTGGTTTAGGTGGTGGTAATGACGAGCGGGAACAAACTCTCAACCAGTTACTCACCGAAATGGATGGTTTTGAAGGTAATACAGGTATTATTATTATTGCCGCTACCAACCGTCCTGATGTCTTGGATGCAGCTTTGTTACGTCCGGGACGTTTTGACCGTCAAGTGGTTGTAGATCGTCCCGATTACGCCGGACGGGTGGAAATTCTCAACGTCCACGCCCGCGGTAAAACCCTAGCCAAGGATGTTGATTTAGACCGCATTGCCCGCCGTACCCCTGGATTCACTGGTGCAGATTTATCTAATTTGCTCAATGAAGCCGCAATTTTAGCAGCACGGCGGAATTTGTCAGAAATTTCTATGGATGAAATTAATGATGCCATCGATCGCGTTTTAGCTGGTCCAGAGAAGAAAGACCGGGTAATGAGCGAACGACGCAAGCTGTTAGTAGCTTATCATGAAGCTGGTCATGCCCTAGTGGGTGCATTAATGCCAGATTATGACCCCGTACAGAAGATTAGCATTATTCCTCGCGGCCGTGCTGGCGGTTTAACTTGGTTTACCCCTAGCGAAGACCGGATGGACTCTGGGTTATACAGTCGCTCCTACCTGGAAAACCAGATGGCGGTAGCATTGGGTGGTCGTTTAGCGGAAGAAATCATCTTTGGTGATGAAGAAGTTACCACTGGTGCTTCCAATGACTTACAACAGGTAGCTCGTGTTGCTCGTCAAATGGTGACTAGATTTGGTATGAGCGATCGCTTGGGACCTGTGGCACTGGGTCGTCAGCAAGGTAATATGTTCTTGGGAAGGGACATCATGTCCGAGCGTGACTTCTCCGAAGAAACCGCAGCAGCTATTGATGAGGAAGTACGTAATTTAGTTGATGTGGCTTACGCAAGAGCTAAACAAGTACTGGAAGATAACCGCCACGTCCTTGACCAAATATCAGATATGTTAATGGACAAGGAAACCGTTGATGCGGAAGAATTGCAGGATATCTTGGCACAAAATGATGTGAAAACTGCAAGTTTTGTCTAATTCATTCTGGTTTAGTCCTTCACAAGAATTGTAAGTAGGGTGGGCATTGCCCACCTTATTTTTTGCCAAAATGTTATATTCTTTATCCCATTAGATGTATTGACAAAATTCACTTTGCTTTAAATTTTTATTAATTGTAATGGTGGTAATGTAACCGTCTGGGCAGATGAAGTCACCAGGTTCTATGGCAATATTAGTGCTAGGGAAAACTTTATATACCGCAATACTAGCTATTAACAATTGTGTTCGGGAAAATTCGAGATAAATCTAGGAATAAATCGGGAAAGCCAGGGATATTTACACTACCATTGGGTAAAACAACTTGCTTATTAGCGTAAGCAAAATTACCTTGTGAATCTTGATATGGTTGAGTATAAATTTCCAAGCAATATGTAACTAGATTAAATATCCAATAATGAGAAATTTCCGATTCAGCATAAAGTGGTAACTTTGATTCTTGGTCATACTTCAGTGTCGAATCTGCTATCTCTACTACGAGTAAAATATCTTCTGGTTGGGGATGATTGGATAAATAGCAATCGCTACGATTTTTTGCAATCACTAAATCTGGTTCTGGTTCACTATTGGGGGGTAGAGTAATAGGCTCTTGTCCTCGGACTACTGCTTGTCTTTGTAGCAGTATAATCACTTCGTAAATTAAAGAGGTATTGCAAACAGTATGGGGTGTCCCTTTAGCTACCATTTGCATTAGCTCTCCACGAATTAATTCTACTCGGTCATTTTCTGTCAGAAATCCCAATTCAATCAGGCGATGGTAATCATCTATTGTGAAGCGTTTAGGGGTGACACCAGCAAAAGTGACCATAGGGTGAAAAAATATGAATATTCAAAAAATTTTCAAATATATAGCGTTACGCGCTAGGGAATAGGGAACAGGGAACAGGCTTCGGCCGTGAGCTCAACCGAACGGAAAGAGCATGCTATCAAAGGATTTGCTGGATTCAAGAATGTCCGCGCCCTGATTGCGTAGTCCTATATTTAAACGAATTGTAGAGATACGAAATTACTATTACAGCAAGTTGTGTATCTCTACATTTTGTTTTGGACATTTTTATCATCTATCACCGGTAGTAAGGGCATACACGAACTCGATAGCGATCGCCATATCTATTGTACCGGACACGGTAGAAACACCTGCGATTTCTTCTGCGAAATCTACGATAACGGCGGCCATAGCGCCCATAGCGCCCATAGCGTCTGTAGGGACCATAGCGACGATAACGACGATAACGGCGATAACGGCGATAGGGACGATACCAATCATCTCTGCGATAATCACGATAGCGTTGAGCAACCAGGGTTGTATTCTCTTCTTCAGTAACTACAGGCTCACTCTTTGTCGTTGATACAACAGCATCAACTGGAGAAATAACTGAGAGTGTTAGGGATGTAGCAAACAATCCCAAAGCTGCAATTTTAATTAATTTGAGCATCACAATCACATCCTACGAAGAACTATATTCGGTGGATATGACGTTTTCCTAGCAACGGAACAATAAATGTCACGAAATCTGTAAAGTTTGCAAACAAGGCTGGTAAACTGCGATACGCAATAGTTTTTTATCTCCAGCTATGCGATCGGATAATTCCAGTTAGGGTGGCGATTGCTCCAAAACCACAAAAACGCCGACTTACGTATTGTCCACAGTGACTGTCATAATTTATTAACCATAGGCGATGCTAGCAAAGAGCGATCGCTTTTATTGTGGAATTTTCGTACCCATGCTCATATGGGCGTTTGCGTATTTTTGTCAATACGTATGTCTACATTCATTATAGACCATTTTATTATTGACAAAGTAAAATGAATCCGCGATCGCACATATTTTTAACTTGTGTTAACTATTGTGGCCTGTTGTGCATCCGACAATACGAGTCGCACCAAGTCAGCGCAAGCGATCGCAGTTTCTAACTTACCATTGAAATTAGGCAATAATGGGAAATATGAGTATGAGTTTTTGGAATAGGTAATGCTAAAGCAACTCATCTTGGAAAATTGGAAAAGTTTTCGCCATGCTGAACTTCCAATCGATGCACTAACTGTTTTAATTGGTACTAATGCAAGTGGCAAATCTAATGTAGTTGAAGCCTTAGATTTTTTGCAAAGAATAGTGAGAGGTGAAGATATTAAAACAGCTTTAACTGGAAATGAAATAGTTCCTTCTATTCGAGGTGGTGTGGAATGGGCTGCACGTAAACCGGAGACTCAATTCACCTTAAAAACATTGATTCAGGGCGAAGATGAGAATACTGATTATCTTTATACGATTGAAATACAAACTCAACCAAATATTAGAATCGTCAAAGAAAATATTAGACTTGATACCTCTGAAGATAAATATAAACATGATACATTGTTGTTTGTAAAAAATCCAGATTTTAAAGATAGAAGTACCTTGCCTTTTTTGCCAAATTTAAATTTTGACGAAACAAAAATATCTAAAAGAGAACAGAAATTTTTAACAGATGAAATATTGAAGCCTGAGAAGGAAGCAAAAGAAAACATAACTGGTGCATTAGGTAAGATTTTTATTCTTAATCCTATCCCTGCTAAAATGCGAAACTATTCACAGCTTGCTAATAGTCTTGAAAGTGATGCTTCTAATATTGCAGGAGTGCTCGCAGGATTATCTGATGAAAAACAAGCTGAGGTAGAAACAACAATATCTACCTACATAAAAAACTTACCAGAAGGCGATATTAAAAAAGTATGGGCGGAAAAAGTCGGTAGATTTGGCACAGATGCAATGCTGTACTGTCAAGAAGAATGGAAACCAGGGGAAATTACAGAAATTGATGCTCGCAGTATGTCCGATGGTACACTGAGATTTATTGCAATTATCACAGCTTTATTAACTCGTCCAGAAGGTAGTCAATTAGTAATTGAAGATGTGGATGATGGACTGCATCCCTCCCGTTCAGCATTGCTCGTCAGGATGTTACGGGAAATTGGACAAAAAAGAAATATTGATATTTTAATTACTACCCATAACCCAACTTTACTAGATGCTTTTGGCTCAGATATCATTCCCTTCGTAGTTGTTGCACACCGAGATGTAGAAACTGGTGATAGTCAACTTACTGTTCTAGAAGATATTAAAAACTTTCCCAAATTATTTGCATCTGCTTCCTTAGGTAAATTAACCACAAGTGGTGCAATTGAAAGAAGCTTTTCTCATGGCGAATAAATAGTAATATGAGAAAGTTATTAATTATAGATCACTTTTATGTGTTTGGCTACAAGTTCCAAAAATGGAAAGTTGTGGTACTGATGATGATAAATGGGATTTTAAACGTGTCGATGAAAAAATTCAATCAGAAATCGAGCAATCTACAGTACTTGTACTCCCTTTAGCTGTAGTTGTAGAAATTGGTAACCACATTGCACAGGCTAAAAATAATTATGATGTAGCTCAAAAATTTGCAGAAATTATGACTAAAGCTGCTGATGAAACATCTCCTTGGGCAGCTTTTAGTAAACAAGTTAAACTTTGGGAAAAAGATGAGCTGAAAAAATTAGCCGATCAATTTCCTCAATGGGCAAGTCAAAAAACTTCTATGGGTGATGCTAGTATTGTTTTTCTTGGTCAATATTATAAACAAGAAGGTTTTTGCGTAGAGTTTTTAACTGCTGATAAAGGATTAAAAGCCCAAGAACCACCTCCACCTCCTCAACTTACAAGACGAAGTAACCGGAAGAGAAACTAAATTTTTATATCGCAACAAAAATAAACATATCACAGTCAGGCTCCCTCCCCTAGCAAAATACTCATGTCAAGAGAGTTAAACTATTGGCGGTGAAGTCTAAATATTCAATCTTAGAAATATTTTTATGGCGATAGAATCTGCTGTTACCGAAGTCGCAATTGAGACAAATCTCAAGCAATTTTTGCTGGTACTCTCAGTTTCTTTGAGTGTGGCGACATTACCCCAGGTGTTTAGTTGGTTTCGCCAAATACCTTATACCTTACTCTTAGTTATTGCTGGTTTGGGTTTGGCACTAGTAGATGTCCGTCTTGTCAATCTATCCCCAGAATTAATTCTGGCGATTTTTCTCCCTCCATTGTTATTTGAAGCAGCATGGAATTTAAAATGGGCAAACCTGAAGCGGGATATGCTTCCTATCTGTCTCTATGCAGTGTTAGGAGTTCTCATTTCTATTGTTGGGGTGACAATTGGACTCAACCAATTCGCCGCAGTTCCCCTGACTACTGCACTGCTAGTGGGAGCTAGTTTATCAGCCACCGATCCCGTTTCCGTCACCGCATTATTCCGCGAGTTGGGGGTAGATAAACGCCTCACAACCCTAATGGAAGGGGAGAGTTTGTTTAATGATGGCATGGCTGTTGTGGCTTTTAGTTTCCTGGTGGGACTACCCCTGGGAACAGCACAACTGGGATTTCAACCTGTAATCATCGAACTCTTTACTGTGGTAGGTATTGGTATAGCCGTGGGAGGATTGATTGGCTTTGGTATTTCCTACCTCACCCAAAGATTTGATTTACCACTGGTGGAACAGTCTTTAACCCTGGTATCAGCCTATGGAACCTACATCATTGCTGAAGAATTGGGAGGTTCTGGGGTAATTGGGGTGGTAACAACTGGCTTAATTTTGGGTAACTTTGGTTCCCGCATTGGGATGAATCCCCGTACCAGGGTGATTGTGAGTGAATTTTGGGAATTTATCGCCTTCTTTGTCAACTCTATCGTTTTCTTACTCATTGGAGATCAAGTACGGTTTTCTGTTTTGGCAGATAATTTAGTAATTATTGGTGTCACCATTGGGGGGATGGTTGTAGCCAGGGTAGTTTCTGTTTATGGTTTGGGATTTTTGACCAATAAACTGGCTAATTCAGAAATTAGTTTACCGCAACAAACTATACTTTGGTGGGGTGGTTTGCGTGGTTCTGTATCTATTGCTTTAGCATTAAGTGTTCCGGCAATTTTAGCTGAACGAGAGGAATTAATTGCTACTGTATTTGGGGTAGTTTTATTTACCTTATTAGTACAGGGATTAACCACCAAACCCTTACTGGAAAATTTAAATCTTTTGGGGGATCAACCTCTACGTCAGGAGTATTTAGAATTAGTAGCACGCCAGTCAGCACTAGAAAAGGTACTAAAATATCTCGATAGCGTAGATGAGCGTCCAGGACTGGACAAGGAATTTTGTCGCTATCAGGAGACTTTAATTAGAGGAGAATTGAATAATTTAGAAGAACAAATTGAAAAGTTACAACATAACTATCCTAATCTACGGGAATTTACCACCGAACAACTGCGAAGTGAATTACTAGCAGTAGAAGCAGATACCTATGCCGATTTTGTCCGTTCCGGTCGCTTAAATCAAGAACTGGCACCCTTACTGCAAGATGTTTTAGGCAGGGATCATTAGTAACCCAGATATTAAATAATCATCAATTTCAGGCTCCCACCCAGCGTCTTCATAGCTACACTGTGGGAGCTTTGCAATTAAAGATAATTATCGATCGCCCATGGCAGAAAAAAAGTCTTTTTAATTTTAATGTTTTTAGCGATCGCACTGATTGATATATTAGTTGCATGGCTATAATCTTAAACGGCAATCCCAATCACAAAATACTTTGCCGAATGCTTATGCCAACCCAGATTAGCAGGCTTATGGCCTTTAGGTATCCTCGAACTATTGGGATTTTCCCACTCTCCATGGCTATTTGATGAATGATAACCATGTTGGACTCCCATATAATCTCTACAATCTCTGTGGTTTCCTACAAACACTATTGGTGATACCACCCATTATTTCCAAGATTAGCTAAAGTAAGTAGTCAAATTTTTCTGTATATATTAGGACAATTGTCAATATTTGTTATGCGCTACATACAACAGAACATACTTAGTTTTAAGTTGACTGTGCCATTAGCCATGCTTTGTCTGCCATTAGTTAGTTATTAACTAACATATCGCACAACAGAACATTAAACTCAAAAATGGCTAATTCCAGAAGTCACTAAGTGCCTATATTCTTTATTGAAAAGCAAACTACACAGAGTAGGAGAAAAAGTTTTTTCATCTGTTCTGGTGTACACATTTGATTACGGCTACTTACTTAGACAAGTAAATTATGGGTAATTAATTTAACTTCATACAACTAAATTCATGACCCGTCTCAGATTAATTAACAGCTTCAACTTCCGCCATCTACGTGGTGATTTATTAGGTGGTGTAACTGCTGCTATTGTTGCTTTACCATTAGCATTGGCATTTGGAGTTTCAGCTTCACCACAAGCAGGAGCAATCGCAGGATTATATGGCGCTATTTTTATAGGGCTATTTGCAGCTTTATTTGGGGGAACTCCATCCCAAATTTCTGGTCCCACGGGTCCGATGACGGTGGTGATGGCCACTGTATTTACTACCATGAGTGCCAAGAATCCAGATAATGGTCTGGAAATGGCATTTACCATCATCATGCTGGGTGGATTATTCCAAATCCTGTTTGGGATCATGCGATTGGGTAAATATATTACCTTTATCCCTTACACAGTCATCTCTGGTTTCATGTCTGGGGTTGGTTTTATTATTCTCTTTCTCCAAATTGGGCCCTTGTTGGGACATCCAAGTTCTGCCAAGGTAGTGGATTCTCTCTCCAATTTATCCAAATTCCTCAATAACCCTAACCCTGTAGCCACTGGATTGGGCTTACTAACCCTACTAATTGTATTTTTATCTCCCCCAAAGCTAAATCGGATTGTACCATCCCCCTTAATAGCACTAGTTGTGGGCACAGTTATTTCAGTGACTATATTTCCAGATAGTGATATAGCCCGCATTGGTACGATTCCTAGGGGTTTACCCGAACTGCACTTACCAGTGTTCAGCCTGACTCAAATCCAAGATATGATTGTTTATGGTTTGATGCTGGCAACTTTGGGAGCAATTGATTCTTTGCTAACTTCCCTAGTGGCGGATAACATTACCCGCACTCAACATGACTCTGACAAAGAATTAATTGGACAAGGTATTGGTAACCTACTTGCAGGTTTATTCGGTGGATTACCTGGAGCTGGGGCGACTATGCGTACTGTGGTGAATGTACGCGCAGGGGGAAAAACAGCACTATCGGGGGTAATTCATGCCGTGGTGTTGTTAGTAATTGTCTTGGGTGCAGGTGGGCTGACGGAAAATATTCCCAATGCGGTGTTAGCCGGTATCTTGATTAAAGTTGGGATTGATATTATTGATTGGGGCTTTCTCAAACGCGCTCACCAAATATCCCTCAGAGCAACGGGATTGATGTATCTAGTCTTGTTGCTAACGGTTTTTGTTGATTTAATTATTGCAGTTGTGGTTGGGGTTTTTCTGGCAAATCTATTTACTCTTAAACGTCTTTCTGATTTGCAAGCAGAGCAAGTCAAAGCCATCACAACTCCCAATGGACAGCTGCACTTAAACCCACAAGAAAAATCAATTTTGCAGCAAGCAGAGGGACGCATTCTCCTGTTTCATTTGGGTGGTCCCATGAGTTTTGGTGCAGCAAAAACAATTTCCCGACGCTTGTCAATTGTGGAAAATTATGATGTATTGATTTTAGATTTATCTGAAGTTCCCCATGTGGGTGTAACAGCTTCCTTGACGATCGAAAACATGGTCAAAGAAGCTTGTGAAAAAAGGCGAGCAGTGTTTTTGGTGGGAGCCAGTGGTGAAGTAAAAGATAGGTTGCGACGTTTAAAACTTTTAGATCGATTGTTGCCTAAAAATCAGTTACAAAGTCGCCAGGAAGCATTAGAAGCAGCTCTATTAGTTGTGAAAGAACGCCAAGGATTATCTGGTTTAAAGGGGGGAAAATAGATTAATATATGGGCGATCGCATAATATCTAAATCAATCCTAAATCATTTGTGAAAAGTTAGATCCCCGACTTTTTTGAAAAGTCGGGGATCTGGGCCTCTCCGAATATTTATAGGAGCGATTACCCCCATCCCATTATTCTCATTAACAATTAATACGTCAAATTGTAATTGAGTTACTTATCATGAATATTAAAGAACAACTACTACAAGAGATTGAAAGAGTACCGGAACCTCTCTTACAAGAAGTGTTAGATTTTATTCAATTTTTGCAGAATAAGCACCAACAAGAGAAATTAGAAATAACCCTCTTAAGTGAATCTTCACTACAAAAAGATTGGCTGAAACCTGAAGAAGAGGCAGCATGGCAGGATTTGTAAAAGGTGATGTTGTTATTGTCCTGTTTCCTTTCTCCGACTTAACCCAAGCTAAACGTAGACCTACTGTAGTTGTTGCTAATTTTCAAGGAAATGACCTCATTCTCTGTCAAATTACCAGTTTACTGATTACTTATTACTGATTACTTATTACTTATAATCAAAATCGCCTCTGGTATTCCAACACAGCACGATTATCATCAAAAAAGTTAGTAGAACCACGGAGACGAAATTCGTCATTAATGCGATAATTTACACCCCATTGGATGGGATCATCGGTGGTCAAAATTTTAATACTAGAAGCGGAAATCCTAGAAGTAATATCAACACCAGCCTCTGCGGCTAATTCCAAGCTGGAACTACTTCTTCTACCTGCACGAGTATTTTCTGTAATCACTGTGGGGAATATACGTAATTCACTTAAACCAAAGGCGCTACCAATTTGATTAAAAGAACGTTGGAAATTATTAAATACCGCCGAACCCGCAATATTAATCAGCTCTAAAGTGCTGTCATTGGTTTCTTGCTTTTGACTGATTCCACTCCCTAACAAAGCAACAATTTCTGTTTGGGTGCGGGCTGGTGTACTTTTGAGAACTAAATTTTCATTGAGAGTATCAGATGGTCCTTGGACACTGGCTTCTACACGGACTGTTTCTAAGGCTGCTAAACCAGTGGCGTTATTAAAGCCTGTATTTTGAATCACGTCTAAAACTTTGGCAAATAGGCGAATATCTAAATATGGATTTAAGGCTTTCTCTCTGGTAAAGATTGCTGTATGTTCGTAGCCACGAGCTAAGTTTAATTGAGTTGTAAATAAGTTAAAGCTACCTTTTTTTAACCGAATAGTTCCATCTGCTAATGGATTACCCAATGAACCATTGACATTGAGGCTACCTGTAGCCAGGAAGTTGAACAGTGCTGGACGGGTAATTTCAATATTTTTGCCTAAATCTAACTGCAAATTATCAAATGTGACGTTGGCGTTGTCTGTTTCTGGATTATTCCCTTTAGATGCTTTAATTCTGGCTATCTGTCTTGCCTGTTGCCGATTTTTCTGACTGGTTTCGGTAGTTTCTGACAATACTACTCGACCATTAGTTAAGTTCACTTTACCACTCAAGGTTGGTTTGAGGACGGCTCCAGTTATTTGTAATTTACCGCTAGCGTTTCCTTGATAAAGCCCTTTGAGATTCAATACTAGTTGCTCTAGGCTGACGGTGAGGGGATTCTCTATTTGTGTGGGTAAGTTCTTGGTGATGGGAATTTGTCCTTTAACTTCTACTTTACCCCGGCTATAGTTCCCTTGAAGATTTTCCACTAGGATACGGTCAAAATCAAAGTTAACTTTTCCGTCAACTTGTGTTAGGTTACCTGGCAATGTCCGGGTGGAAAATGTGGCGGCGTTAAGTGTGGCTGTGCCATTCAATAGGGGAGTTTTCCATGTGCCACCGACTTTAATGTCTACTTCTCCTTGACCATTTTCAAAGGCTACTTGGTCCGTAAACAGGTTTAATAAGGCTAATCCCTCGTTTCTTACTTTTATATCTAAATCGATTTCATTACTATCTGGGATAACGGCTGTGAAAGGTAAGGCGTAGGGAACACTACCAACAATATTTACTGGTTCTGTTTGACTAACTTTGATGGTACTACCAAAACGCAAACGCCCATCTGTGTAACTAAAACTGGCATCAGCTAAGTTAACTGGTTTTTGATTGATGGCTCCATTGTTGACAGATACTGTTCCTCTGGCTTGGGGATTGGTAATACTACCTGATAAGGCGGCTGTGGCAGTCAAATTTCCGGCTATGGTGAATGGTATGTTTTGATACTGGTTAAGTGCGGCGAGGGGAAAGTTTGTGACCTTTAATGTACCGTTTTGTTCTTTACCGCCAACGTTTCCAGAAAAGTTAATGGAACTATTTTCTGACTCTATAAGCAATGGTAATAGTCTCAAGTCTCCATTTTGGAAACTACCATTGGCAACTACTTTATCAGCATTATAAATAGGACCAAAGTTTTTGTTACCCCAACTGAATTTTTTACCCGACAATTGAAAGTCTACTGCTATACCTTTGGTTGTATCTACTCCCACTTCACCGTCAAAGGTTCCGGTTAAATCAGCTAACTGAGGTATAAACTCTGACTCTTGACGTTTTTTTCGCTGTTTTTCTAAGAGGGCGACAATCTCGTAAAAGCGTTGAATTTGCCCTAGTAAAGGTAATTTGGGCATACCCACTGGTTGGGTTTTTAAGTCGT
>JAAUYD010149040.1_pt1 | contig 15363 bp, 13 predicted proteins | sample 7278101 | NCBI WGS metagenome assembly JAAUYD01 (sample SAMN14350128, study PRJNA611818) | marine sediment metagenome | isolation source: surface marine sediment (0.6m) | place: French Polynesia: Moorea | collected 2018-08 | reverse complement strand
CTGGTCAGCCGTCGCCATTGCGGCATCGCTGTTGCCTTGCAGTGACTGAGCGATGAGGATCCCCGTATAGGCCGACGGGAAGTTCGGCTCAATAGCGATGGCCTTTCGGTAGTTCTTGATCGCGCCTTTAAGGTCACCTTGCTCCAGCAGCAGTTCGGCGTACGAATCCAGGGGGTTCGCCTCGTCTGGCGACGCCTTGACGTAGCGCTCGAAGGCGTCCGCGGCCGCGTCGAGATTCTCGAGCGAACGATAGGCGTATCCCATGGCATTGTAGGCCGGCGCGAACGCCGGGTCGGCTGCGACTGCACGGTCATACTGTGCGATAGCCGACTCGAAGTCCTGCTGCCCGTTCAGGAAATTGCCGTAACGAAAAAGCGAGCGCGGATCATCGGGAAACTTATCGACAAGTTCCTCGAGAATGTCTTCCTGCAGACCCGGATCGTTTGCGGCCTGGGCAAGTGAAGATCTGATCCACAACTGCTCGCCCTCGCTGGCGCTGCTGGCCGTCTCCTCGGCCCGCCCAAGCGCGGCGAAAAACTCACTGTTCGACAGCGCCGTGGTCGCTACCATCAGGTGGCCCATCGCGAATCCAGGGTCAGCCTCAACAGCAGCCTTGAATTCTGCGTTGGCGTCGGTGAAGTGGAGACCATCCAGTAATTTTCGCCCGACATAGAAGTGTGAGCGAGCCTCATCGGAGGCCGTCGTTATCGCGATGGTCGTGTGTTGGCTGTCCTTTGCCGCCGGGTCGCCGGCGTGCTCAGCGTGTCTGGCCTGTTCGGTGCCCTGGCCACAGGCAGTGAGCATCAAGATGCTGGCGATCAGGAGTCCTCGTAGTGAAAGAACGATTCTCATGTTCTTATCCCCCGATCTTTTTGTTTAAGGTAACCCGACAGTGTACGCCTGTCAGGCACAGATTTAAATTGGGCGTGTGCCTTCATCTCCCTGAAAAACAATGAGTTAGCCACCCGACGTACACGTTGATCAGTTCCCGGCTTCGCCCGGCACCACCGGTGCATCCTCTGCGGCTGAAACTGTCAATTCGCCGCCCGTAATCGCCAACACAGGCACAGGACGAACCTGATTCTTCTCTCGCCACCGCCTCACAGGCCGCAATTCCAGGTCTGCCCAGCTCGGTGACAACAGGTTTCATGGCCAGAAAACATATTAGAAGGATCTAATACGTACCGCCACGTACAGCTATCAGCAATAGACACGGCTGGCAAAGGCCCATTCCTCTGGCATCTTCATCATCGGCCCGGTCCGCACAGAAATAACAGGTTGCGCCGTGTGCCTAACAGGTTCTCAACGAGGAAAAAGGGAGGCGCGAAACGATGAAAAAAACAACATCTTTTATTGATCTGCTGCCAAGAGTCCTGCTTCTGATATCGAGTGGCCTGTTGTTATCCGCCTGCACCGGCGACGACGGAGCCGATGGCACCGACGGACAGGACGGTGCCCCCGGCGTCGCCGGCGTCGCCTGTTGGGACCTGAACCAGAACGGCGTGGGTGATCCGGAAGAAGACACCAACGGCGACGGCAACGTCAATGTTGCCGACTGCAACGCAACCGCCAGCGGTGCCTATGAAGTTGAGAAGCTGCACTCGGGCTACTTCACCGAGAAGGCTTACGAGGGTACCCAGTCCTGCCTCGACTGCCACGGGCTCGAAGGCGCTGATATGTTGATGAAGGCGCATTACACGTGGGAAGGCATCGCGTCGAATATCACCGGCTACGAGGGCGAGATCCACGGCAAGAACGACCTGATTAACAACTTCTGCATCGCGGTTCCGACCAACGAAGGCCGTTGCGCCCAGTGCCACGCCGGTTACGGCTACGACAGCAGCAGCTACGCTTTTAACGACCCGAAGACCGTTGACTGCCTGATCTGCCACGATCAGACGGACACCTATGTCAAAGGCAAAACGACGGGAGGCCTCCCCAACCCCGACGTCGACCTTGACGCCGTCGCGCGAAGCGTCGCGATGAATGATGGTGTGCCGCAGGTCAAGAACTGCATCGTCTGCCACGCTAATGCAGGCGGTGGCGACAACGTCAAGCACGGTGACCTTGCAATGGCGCTGCTCGATACAACCCGTGAGTTCGACGTGCACATGGGCAGTGATGGCGCAAACTTAAACTGCGTCGCCTGCCACGAGTCAAAGAAAGATCCCGACGGCGATCTCGTCGAACACGGCATGGGCGGCATGGCCTACCACTCGACCGATGAGGGAGCCATGAAGGGCTGTGAAGACTGTCACGGCGACGTTGCCAGCATCCATGTCGGAAGCGATGTAGAACCCATCACCAGCTCGCATCCGACGCTGGCCTGCCAGGTTTGCCACATCCCGACATTCGCTCGCGATACGTCGACGAAGACCGAGTGGTACTGGTCGGACGCTGGCCAAAATATCGACCCGATTCCGATCGATCCGGACACGGGCCGCCCGACCTACGACAAGAAGAAAGGCACGTTCGTTTGGGAGAACAACGTTCGACCGACGCTGCTCTACTTCGACGGCAAGTGGGATCGGCTGATGATCGGCACCAACGACCAGTACGTTGGCACGCCGCCCGTCAACCTCGCCAAACCGTCCGCCGACTACACGACGCCGGGCGCCAAGATCTATCCGTTCAAGAAGATGATCGGCAACCAGGTGGCGGACAAGAACAACAAGACGCTGCTCGTCCCGCACCTGTTCGGCATGAAGGGCGGACCGAACCCGTATTGGGGCAAGTTTGATTGGGACCTCGCGATTCGTGATGGCGCAGCTGACACGGGCCAGACGTACTCCGGCGAATACGAGTTTGTCGACACCGAGATGTTCCTGACCGTCAATCATGAAGTTGCACCGGCAGAACAGGCCTACGGCAAAGACGGTGCCTGCGCCGACTGCCACCTCGACGGCCAGATCGACTGGGCCGCTCTCGGCTGGACAGGCGATCCCCTGTTGCTCGGCGGTGAACGTCCCTAGCTACTGTTCACTCTGATCCGAGCGCTTAGAGAACCCGCGGTTTTGCCGCGGGTTTTTTTATGGGCAACCATCTTGTGACGAAATATACAGTTGACTTCGTACGAAAAGCTTCGTACTTTAACGCCATGGTCAGAAAGGCGATACCCACCGCAACAGAGCTCGCGATCCTCCAGGTCCTCTGGAAGTTCGGCCCCCTGACGGTGCGCGATGTCCATGAACATCTTTCCGAGAGCGAGAGTATCGGCTACACCAGCGTCCTGAAGATGCTACAGGTCATGCACAAGAAGGGCCTCGTTAAGCGCAACGAGCAACAACGCAGCCATGTGTATCGGTCTGCCCGGCCGGCAGAGCAGACCCAGCGGGGGCTCGTCAGAAACCTCGTCGACAGCGCGTTCGCGGGATCTGCATCGGATCTCGTCGTCCGCGCCTTGTCAGACAAGAAGCTGTCGAGCGAAGAGGCGGACAAGATACGAAAGCTGATTGACGAGAAGGCACAAGAAGATGATTGACGGCGTTCCGGAGTTCAGCGTGGCTCTCTTCTCAGCCATCTTGCACAGCATCTGGCAAGGCTGCGCACTCGCGTTCGTCTTCGCCGTCGTATCGCCCCGACTACAATCTCCGCAGTCGCGCTACTTGCTGGCAATGGCCCTGTTTCTGCTGGCGCCTGTCGCGTTCATCGCGACTTTCTTAAACGCACTGTCCGAGTTACCGATCGTCGCTCAGCCCATCGTGGCACCAGCCGGCCCATCCCTGGCACTCGTTTTCGCGACCGCGTGGTGCGTTGGTGCCGCCTTCGTCGGGGGGCGCTTCTTCTTCGGCTGGGTCTGGCTGCGTCTTATCATCGTCCGGCAATCAACGCCGGTGCCGGCGTCGATGCAGGGGCTCTTCGCCGAGACCAGGGAAGCACTAGGCGTTTCCCGTCGAATCGCGTTACGAGCGTCGGCGTCCATTGTATCGCCGATGGTGACCGGTGTTATCAAACCAGTCGTACTGCTGCCAGTCTCGATGCTGAGCAACACCCCGCCTAACGTACTGACTGCGGTATTCGTCCACGAGCTCATGCACATACGACGATTCGATCATATCGCCGTATTCGTCCAGGCAGTCGGCGAAACCCTGCTTTTCTTTCACCCCGCGGTCCACTGGCTGTCAGGCGAAGCGAGGCGCGCACGCGAGTACCGCTGCGACGATGACTCCGTACGACAGCTCGGTGACCGATACGACTACGCGAGAGCGCTGCTTTCGATCGAAGAATCTCCCCGAGACCCATTGGTACCGGCACTTTTAATGAACGGAGCCGACTTCATGAATCGAGTCAACCGAATTCTTGGTAACGACATAAAGCCCAGGACCGCGCGTCCCCATTTTTCCGGCATGTTGGCGTTCGCATTCGTCGCATTGCTGACATACTCATTGAGCTTCGGTAACGATTCCCGAAGTCACGGCGATGACGCCACCGGGCAGCACGCACTGACCATTGCCTGGTTGCCGCTGTCGGTGACCCAGTGGCAGGGTGAGATTGAGAGTGCTGCAAAACGCCACGATGTCTCTGCTGATGTGCTTGCACTGATGCTGCTGGTCGAATCGCACGGCGAGGCACTGGCGACAAGTACCGGTGGAGCGCGTGGCCTCATGCAGGTCATGCCGAAGACCGGACAGGCCATCGCCGAGCAGCGAGGGATCGATGGCTTTGATACCGCGCAGCTGTTCGACCCGGAAACGAGCATCGATTTCGGTGCCTGGTACCTGGCGCAAATGATGAACCGCTTCTCCGATCAGACCGAGCGCTCGCAAGAACTCGCAATCTCCGCCTATAACGCGGGGCCGGGCCAGGTCGCCGCCTACCTGTCCGGCACCCGCCCGCTCCCGGATGAGACCGTTGGCTACAAGAACATGTTGATGTCCATGCTCTCGGAAGCCGGCAAGGATCGCTCACTGGTGCTCGAAGGGCGAAAAGCAGACCTGCGTGACCGGCTGCCGCCACTGCGGGCACCCGTTGAAGGCAACGTATCGTCGCGTTTTGGCACCGATTTCGGCCATAAAGGCGTGCACAGAGGTGTCGATATCGTCGCTCCGCTGGGATCTCCCGTTGTCGCACCCGTTGGCGGTCACGTGAGATCCGTGGGCGTTGACGACAAGCGTGGTCAGTTCGTCACGATTGCTCATCTGTACGGCGTGGAATCTCATTACTACCACCTGAGCGAAGTCTCTGTAACGGCTGGTGAGTCCATTAAGACCGGCGAGGTACTGGGCGCGGTCGGGAGCAGTGGAGTGAGCAGCGGGCCGCATCTGCATTTCGAGTTGCGCGAGTTTGGCCAGCCTGTGTCCCCCGCGCTGTACGGGCTGGTACTCGAATAGAGGAACGGAGGCCCGGGTTACCGACCCAGCCTCCCGCGCCGGCCAAGAACCGAACCCAATCGCATCGCGTCAGCAGGGCGAGCTTGCCTGCACCTGCCTGACGAGACTATTCAACAAACAATCACCAGGTCGGCTCACGTCGAAAATCTGGTACAGCGCGCAGCCGGATCAACGTCGGCGGGCAACAGGCACGAGAAAACCAGAAATAACTCATCGACTGCATCCAATTCGTGTTCCTTCACGAATACAGGTACAAGCCCGCAGTTTTGCGGCCTGATAAATCCCCACTGAAGGACCCCGAATATGAAAACTTTCAAGAACATCTGGCTGGCGCTAGCCGCGATCAGCCTGTCAGCACCGGCACTGGCCGGACACAACGACGGCAAGGACATCGTTGATACGGCGGCGGACGCTGGCACATTCAACACGCTGATCGCCGCCGCCAAGGCTGCTGGTCTCGCAGGCGCGCTGAAAGGCGACGGCCCGCTGACCGTTTTCGCGCCGACCGACGACGCATTCAGCGCGCTGCCCGCCGGCACGATCGAGACGCTCTTAAGGCCCGAGAACAAGGACCAGCTTGCGACGATCCTGAAGTATCACGTCGTGGCAGGTAACCTCGGCTCACAGGTTCTGGCTGACGGCGCGCGCCTCGAGACGCTGGCCGGCATTGATGCGGTCATCAGCCAGACTGAGGGCGGCTTTAACATCGAAAATGCTCGTATTGTCACGACCGACATCGGCGCGAGCAACGGTGTCGTCCACGTCATCGATCGCGTCATCCTGCCGCCTCAGCAGATGTCGCGTGCCGACTCTGCCAAGGCAATCGAAAATGCTATCGACCGTGGCGTGCCGATGTTCAACCATGGCAACGCCGCCGGCACCGCGGCCATCTACAAGTCAGTCTCAGAGAATCTGATTCGCTCTGGCGCCTTGAATGGTGAAGAGCGTGCGCGTCTGGAGATGGGACTCGTCGAAGCCGCCGAAGCCCGCAATGCGCGCAACAGCGCCTGGCAGCTGCGTTATGCCCTGGACGACGTCAACGCGTCACTGCACAACAACGGACGCATGATGGTCCGTACCAGCATGAGCCGCTAGGCAATAGGCTAGAATGCGTCGGGCCAATCAGGCAATCACGGCCCGACTCTTTTCGAGCAAAGCAACGTGTCTCTGACTCTTCTCGAACGCATCGCAGGTGGCGACCAGACAGCGGTCTCAGCCTGCATCGACACCTACAGCGGACTCGTCTGGTCCCTGGCCAGGCGTTTTCTTGCAAATGATGCCGATGCCGAGGAAGCGGTGCAGGAGATCTTCATGGAGATCTGGTCGACGGCCGAGCGCTTCGACGCCGCGGTCGCAGGAGAGGCAACGTTCATCTCGATGATTGCGCGCCGCCGGTTGATCGATCGGAGACGCAAGCTGGACCGGGAGCCGGCCAGCCAGCCGATCGATGAGATCCAGCATGCGCTGTCGGAAGACGGTGAGAAGGTTTTAGAAGCGTCCGCAGAGACGCAGCGCGTCATCGACGTGATCCGAACGCTGAAGCCGGAGCAACAGGAAGTCATACGCCTGTCGTCCTGGCTCGGCATGAGTCACGGAGCGATTGCGCGCGAGACCGGCATACCGTTAGGGACGGTCAAGAGTTACATGAAACGGGGATTAGACACGATTCGCGAGGCGCTCGGCGAAGCCGGGTCGGCCGCGAACAAGGCAACACGATGAACGACATACATCCAGACATCGTCGACCTGTTGGTTCAGAGAGCCACAGAGGGGATAAGCGACGAACAACAGGCAGAGCTTGACGCACTGCTCGCCGAGCACGGGCTCGAGGATACGCTTGAGCTCGATCTTGCGGCGGCTGCGGCAGCCAATGCGTTTGCCCTTGCCGACACGCGGGATCCGATCGAGGCGCCCGAGCACCTGCGCCAGCGATTGGCCAGCGACGCTCAAGCTTACTTCGGTCGCAAAGACAGCAACGTTATTCAGTTCCCTAACAAGCCGATAGTGAGCTACCTGGGCTGGGCGGCTGCGGCGACGCTCGCCATTGCGCTGCTGTTTACCTACGACACGGCCCCCGAGGGCGACATGAGCCCAGGCGAGGCCAGGGAATCGCTGCTGGCGAACGTGGACGGCACCGAAGTCTTCCCGTGGGCGGAGCCGGAAGACCCGGACTACCGCGAGGTCGACGGCAATGTCGTCTGGAACGAGGACCGCCAGGAAGGCTACCTGCTGTTGTCGAATATGCCGGTTAATGACCCCACGATGTCGCAGTACCAGCTGTGGATCGTCGACCCGGACCGGGACGCCAACCCGGTGGACGGCGGTGTCTTCGATATCCCGCCGGGCGCCGGCCCGGTCGTCATACCGATAGACGCGAAACTGGCCGTGTCACGCCCTGTCGCGTTCGCGATAACGCGGGAACAGCCCGGGGGTGTCGTGGTCTCGGAGGGGCCGCTGCTGGTCGTAGCCAGCGCCAGTTGAACGAACGACGTGCCTCGATGTTCACTCTGTACCTGACACCTATGCTGTACTTGCTAATCGCGCCTATATCGAAGGCACGCGCCCCCGAGACGCGCTAGTATTGGAGAACAACCAGTCTTCCAATAATAACGGTCGCCTGAGAGCGGCCATCGGGGGGTTCGATGTCAGGCCTGACCAGTGAACTGACCAGTCTCTTGTGGGTGACGGCGCTCACCGCCGTCATGTGGATTCCTTACATTCTCAATCTCATCGTCAAGCGCGGCCTGCTGGATGCCGTCGGTTATCCCGAAGACCCGGCGCCCTTGTCGCCGTGGGCGCAGAAGATGAAAGCCGCGCATGCGAACGCGGTAGAAAACCTGGTCGTGTTCGCGACGCTCGTGCTTATCGCGAACGCGGCGGGCGTCAGCACCGGTCTGACCGTCACGGCGGCGAATGTGTACTTCTGGGCGAGAGTCGTTCATTTCGCGTCCTACACGTTTGCCATACCCTGGGTCAGGACGCTCGCTTTCGTGGTCGGCTTCGGTTGCCAGGCGGTGTTTGTCATTGCGCTGCTGTGAGTCAGAGCAGCCCGTCCTGCCCGCAGAGATGAGGCGAGCGGCCTAGATGGAGCTTATAAGCGACGCAATCGCCGCGAGCCGGGCGTTCATACCCTTCCTGGCGACGGTGCTTGTCGTCATCCTGGTGACGTCCGTCCTCAATCGCGTGCTCAGGAAGCGATGGCATGACAAGCCGGAGGCGCAGTTCCGCTTTCAGTTGATCATGCTGGTGACGACGCTGATCGGGGTGCTGGCGATTGTCGTCACGCTGCCCGTCAGCGATGCACTGAGAAACCAGTTGCTGAGCCTGATCGGCGTGTTGCTGAGCGCCGCCATCGCGCTGTCATCGACCACGTTCATCGGCAACATACTGGCCGGCATCATGCTGAAGGCCATCCGCAGCGCCCGCCCTGGCGACTTCATCACGATCGGGGAGTTGACGGGCAGGATCACCGAGATGGATCTTCTGCACACCGAGGTCCAGACCGAGTTTCGCAACCTCGTGACGGTGCCGAACCTCGTTATGGTTACGAAGCCGCTGGAGGTTGTGCGCGCCTCGGGGACTATCGTGACGGCCGAGGTGTCACTCGGCTACGAGCACGCGCAATCCGATATTCGCAAGCTGCTGTGCCGCGCAGCCGAGGCTGCCGGGCTCTCGGATGCCTTTGCTCATGTGCGCGAGCTCGGCGACTTCTCCGTGACCTACCGCGCTGCCGGCTTGCTCGAGGACGTACAAAGCCTGATATCGGCGCGCGCAAAGCTGCGCGCGTCCATGCTGGACACCTTGCATGCAGCAGGGATCGAGATCGTCTCTCCGAGTTTCATGAACACGCGAGCGCTGAGTGCGGGCGATTCGATCATCCCGGCGGTCCGCGCGACGCAGCCACAGGAAGAAACCAGGACGGCCGAGTCCATCGCCTTCGATAAGGCAGCTGAGGCGGCATCTATCGAAGAGCTCAGGGAGAATATCGATGCGCTGACCGCAGAGATCGAGAAGCCTGCGGAAGAGGGCGGCGCTCGAACGGCAGAACAGCTCGAGCGCCTCGAGGCCCAACGAGCGCGGCTCGCGACGATACTCGAGGATGCCGAAAAGCGGCACGCCGAGAAAAAGTAGAAGGGAAATCTGCACCGGTACAATAGCGCCTGTCTGAGTCTCCAGGCTCGATCCCGGGACCCACTGCCGATATCCGTAAATCCGAAACAGACATCACACCAGGAAACCTCATGCAGTACCGAAAGCTAGGCAACACCGGACTCAAAATCAGCGAGCTGTCGTTTGGCTCGTGGGTCACCTTCCATAACCAGGCCGACGTCGACAAGACCTACGACATGATGAAGGCGGCATACGATGCCGGCGTGAACTTCTTCGACAATGCCGAGGCCTACGCGCTGGGCAAGTCCGAGGAGATCATGGGAGAGGCCATCAAGCGCCTGGGCTGGCGTCGTGGTTCCTACCTCGTGTCCACGAAGCTCTTCTGGGGCCTGCACGACACGCCTAACGAGAAGAACACGCTGAATCGCAAGTACCTTCTCGAGGGCATTGCCGGTTCACTCGAACGAATGAACCTCGACTATGTCGACTTGCTGTACTGCCACCGGGCCGATCTCGACACGCCCATTGAGGAGACGGTCTGGGCCATGCACAACATCATCGAGCGTGGTCAGGCGTTGTACTGGGGCACATCGGAATGGGAGGCGGATCAGATAATGGAAGCTATCGACATCGCCGATCGGCGAAACCTGCATAAGCCGGTCGTAGAGCAACCCGTCTACAACCTGTTCCAGCGACATCGCTTCGCCGGCAACTACCACGCCGTCTATAAAGGCAAAGGCTACGGTTCCACGACGTGGAGCCCGCTGGCATCCGGTCTCCTGACCGGCAAGTACGTCGAAGGCGTGCCTGAGGGCAGTCGGGCGGCACTCCCCGAAATGGCCTGGCTGAAGGACGAACTGATCGACCAGGCCAGCAACGAGCGGGTGAAGGCACTGATGCCGCTGGCCAGCGACATGGGTGCGACACTCGCGCAGTTTGCATTGGCCTGGTGTCTTCAAAACACGTCCGTCAGCAGCGTGCTGACCGGGGCCAGCCGCGTCGACCAGGTGCACGAGAACATGAAGGCATTGGCCTTTGTCGACCAGTTCACGCCCGACCTGATGGCTGAGATCGATCGCATCGTCGGCGTCTGACTGCCCGGCCGTTCAGCAAAGCTTCAGCTGAGGTCTCCAACACTGTCATCCTGCGCCGCCCTCGGGTGGGCGGCGCGCTGGATTTCTGTGGGAGACAAGAGCAATGAAGAACATGAGAACAACGGGGCTGGCCCTCGTCGCGGCGGCCGCACTGCTGCCGGTAAGCGCTGTTGCAGACGATGGATTCTTCATCGGTGGCAGCGTCGGCTCGGCGACGCTGACCGATGACTTTGACGGTTTCGACGTCGACGCTGACAGCAACGCCTTCCGGCTGGTCTTTGGATACCAGTTCAGCGATGCGTTCGGCCTCGAGGCCGGTTACCACCGCTTCGGTACGTTCGAGGAGGATCGCGACTTTCTGTTCGAACTCGATGCCGACGGAATGTTCGTCGGTGCGAACGTTGGCGTTCCGGTGAGCGATGATTTCCGGCTGTTTGCACGCGGCGGTGCATTCTTCTGGGACGGCGACTCGCTGATCAATACCGTAACTCGCGCAACTCCCGATGACAGTAACCTCTACCTTGGCGGCGGCGCAGAAGTCGCGATCACGGATCAGCTAAGCCTCGTTGGAGACTGGACGCGCTACGAGTTGCGAGACACCGACAGCGACGTGATCTCGCTGGGTTTCACGATACGATTCTGAGTAACAAGGCGGCAGCGTCTATGCCCGGCGCGTCGGCCCGGGCCGCTGTCGATCAGGCGGCGTTGCCCGTCAGCGCATTGACGAAGCGCGTTCGCCAGGCGGTGATGTCGTTCTTCTTAAGAATCGCAATCATCGCTCGGTGGCGCGCCTTGCGTTCGTCCAGCGGCATGTTGATGGCGGTCGCGAGGCCGTCAGCGACATCGTCACGATCATGAGGATTGACGATGATGGCATCCGTGAGCTCGGCAGCCGCCCCGGCGAGGCTGGACAGCACGAGCACCCCGGGGTCGTCAGGGTCCTGGGCAGCGACGAATTCCTTGGCGACCAGGTTCATACCATCGCGGACCGGGGTCACGAGCCCGATCCTCGCGAAACGGAAGATGCCCATCAGCGGGTCTCTCGCGATGCCCTTGTTCAGGTAACGGATCGGCACCCAGTCACTCTCGGCAAATCGTCCGTTGATGTGCCCCGATGCGCGTTCGAGTTCTGCCCTGATCTCGTCGTAGGCACGCACCCCGGTGCGCGTCGGCGGCGCAATCTGCATCAGCGTCACGAGCCGCTGCGAATTCGGGTACTTCTCCAGCAGGCGCTCGTAGGCGAGCATGCGCTGCTTCAGTCCCTTGCTGTAGTCGAGCCTGTCGACGCCGATGATCAAGTGCTTATTCTTCAGGCTGTCCGCCGTCCGTCGCACCTGCTTTGAGTGGACGGCTATCGCTGCGGTCTGGCGAAGCTCGTCGACGTCGATGCCGATAGGGAACACGTCAGCGATGAGTTCGCCACCGGGCACCCTGACCCGGTTTTCGCCCAGCAGCTCGCCGCCGATAATGGGCTCGCGAACGCAGGATTCGAATGCGGCCAGATCGCCCGGTGTATGGAAGCCGAGTACGTCGTAGGCGCACAGGCAGCGCAACAGGTGCTCGTGTCCGGGAACGGCGCGAAACGCCTGGTAGGCGGGAAACGGCACGTGCAGGAAGAAGCCGATGCGGTTGTCGATACCCGCCTGTCGCAGTTCACTGGCCAGCGGGATCAGGTGGTAGTCGTGGACCCAGATAATGTCGTCGGGCTTGAGTAACGACGCCAGCTTGCGAGCGAACATCGCGTTGACCCGCTTGTAGCCCTCGAAGTCCGCTGCGTCGTACTGGATGAAGTCGAGCAGGTAGTGGCAGACGGGCCAAAGTACGCGATTGCTGTATCCGTTGTAGTACTTTTCGAAGTCGTTGCTGTTGAGCGGAATGGTCGCGTAGTCGATGTTGCCGCGCGTCTTGATGTCCGGACCGCCGCCTTCGCGATCTGTAAGCTCTCCGCTCCAGCCGAACCAGACACCGCCGTGCTCACGCAGGGCCCCGAGCACTCCAACTGCGAGGCCGCCGGCCGCCGGCGAGTTCTTCCTGGGTATCGCGACCCGGTTCGAAACGATAACGAGGCGGCCGGAATCGCTCACGGATCGACCTCCGGGCCCAAGAGGCCTTCTTCCCAGGGAACGCTCAAACGGACAGCGGCGTTGATGATGCCGGCCATGCTGTATGTCTGCGGGAAGTTGCCCCACAACTCACCGGTATTGGGCTCGATATCCTCGGAGAGCAGGCCGAGTGAATTTCTGAGCGACAGCATGTTCTCGAACATGTCTCTTGCCTCGTCCATCCGGCCGATGCTGGCCAGTGCGTCGATATACCAGAACGTGCAGATGTTAAACGCGTTCTCCGGGGCCCCGAAGTCGTCCGGCGCATCGTAGCGAAACAGGTGTTTGCCGCGCATCAGCGCCTTGCCGATGCAGTCCACCGTCGAGTGGAAACGCTCGTCGTGCGCGGCCATGAACCCGAGGTCATGAATCGTCAGCAGGCTCGCATCCATCTCCGGGCGGTCGAACGCCTCTGTGAACGACTGCTGCTTATCGTCCCAGGCACGCTCGAGGATGACTCCGCGAATCTCGTCCGCGCTCTTGCGCCAATACACGGCGCGATCCTCAATACCCAGTTTCACAGCAATCTTCGAGAGCCTGTCGCAAGCGGCCCAGCACATGATGCTCGAGAAGGAGTGCACGCGTTGGCGGCCCCGGTACTCCCAAAGCCCGGCATCCGGCTGGTTGTAGCTACGGCGTGCGTGTTCGCCGAGCACCTCGAGGCGCTTGAACTCGGCGACCGAGCCCGGCTTGATCAGGCGCTCGTCGAAGAAAAACTGCGTCGCTGACAGGACGACTGCACCGTAGACATCATGTTGCACCTGCTCGTAGGCCTGGTTGCCCCGACGCACCGGACCCATGCCGCGGTAACCGGACAGCGAGTCGACGATCAGCTCATCGGTCAGTGAGCGACCGCTGATACCGTACAAGGGCTTAAGGGGCTGGCCGGCCGCGTCGGCGACGATGTTCATGATGTAGTTCAGGTAGCTTTCCATCGTTTCGGTCGCGCCAAGACGGTTCAAAGCCTGCACGACGAAGTAACTGTCACGCAGCCAGCAGAAACGGTAGTCCCAGTTTCGGCCGCTGTCCGCGGCCTCCGGTATCGATGTTGTCAGCGCGGCAACCACGGCGCCGGTGTCCTCGAACGTACACAGCTTCAGCGTAATGGCCGCGCGGATGACGGCTTCCTGCCATTCGAAAGGAATGGACAGTTTGCGCGAAAACTCCTGCCAGTAAGCCCGCGTCGACCTGTAGTGGTGGTAGAAGCAGTCGTCACAGGCCTCGCGGATGGTTTCGTTCGGGCCGAGGATCAGGTGGATCTCGCGGTCGAGAACGAATGCGTGCTCGTCGACAATATGCGTCAGCGACGCATTTGTCGTCAGCCTTAGTGTCACGTCCGAACACTCGTACTCGATATGGTTGCTGCCCCGCGTGAACTCGCAGGAGTCCGCGCCATAGTTGCTGGCCGGGCGAAGCAGCAGCCGTATTCGCGGGCTGCCGGACAATGGGCGTACGCGCCGCATAATCATCATCGGTGCAAACATACGCCCGACATAGTGGTAGCGAGGAATGAAGTCGGTAACTACCACCGCGCCGCCATTCTTGTCGTACAGGGTCGTCGACAGGATCGCCGTGTTCTTCAGGTAGTGTTGCTCGCTGTGCGAGTAGTCCAGCATCTCGATGCCGAATGCGCCCGGCAGGCCCAGGTCGTCGTCAGACCGCAACAGCTTGCAGAAGACCGGGTCCGAATCGAGCTGCGGCATGCAGCTCCAGACGATCGTTGCCTTCTGGTCTATCAGTGCCGATATCTGGCAGTTGCCAATCAGTCCGAGATCGAGGTTACTCAAGCCAGTTCCTTAAAATTATGTTCTAGGCCAGGAAAGATGATCGCAGCCACGTGCGTACCGCTGCAACATCCGGCAGGTAAAATCGGGCTTCGGTCTCCCGATGTTCGCCGACCAGCACCGATATTCCGCCCTGATCGTTCACGATCCTGAAGCCATCTTCGTCGGTAATGTCGTCGCCGATGAAGATCGGCTGGCGCCCTTTAAATGGCGCATAGTCCATGAACGTCGTGACGGCCTTACCCTTGTCATGCGAGTTCGGTGTGATCTCGAAGACCAGCTTGCCGGCGATCAGGCGGAACTGGTCTCCGACGTGTGCCAGTGTCTGTTGCATCTTCTCCCGGCAAGCCTCCGCGAGCTGCGGAGCTCGTCGGTAGTGTAGCGAGGCGCCGCCGTGCTTTCTCTCCAGCACGAGCCCCGCGTTCGCATCGACGAACGCGACCAGGTCCTCGAACGTCGATTCGGGAAAAGGGACCTCGGGCGGATCGGCGCGGCGCCCATCCGGCAGCCGTATCTCGGCGCCGTGGGCGCCTGCCGTCGGAAAGTGCGCCGGGGCGAAGACCCGGTCCACGTCCTCGAGCGACCGCCCGGAAATCAGGCAAAGCGCGCCCGACATCGCCTTCGCGCTGTGTCCCAACATATCGATCAGCGAATGGTCGGCGACAACGTCCGCCGGGTGCTCACGAAAGTCGAGCAGCGTTCCGTCGACATCGAGAAACAATGCCGAGCGCTCTGCGTCAGGTCTGGATGGCGTCTTTAACACTTGCGTACCGTAGCAAACCCCACCTTAGCTTGAAACGTGCCGCAAAATTCGGTGCCGGCCGTCTCGCACCCGGATGGTGCACAGGAATTGAGAATCGACCCGTTCCCTGCCACTCTCTGAGAATCGGTCAGGGAGAAATCAATGAAGAAATTACTTGTTGTCGTGATGGCACTGTGCGTCG
>JAAUYD010243824.1_pt1 | contig 15364 bp, 12 predicted proteins | sample 7278101 | NCBI WGS metagenome assembly JAAUYD01 (sample SAMN14350128, study PRJNA611818) | marine sediment metagenome | isolation source: surface marine sediment (0.6m) | place: French Polynesia: Moorea | collected 2018-08 | reverse complement strand
TAATATAATCGACAACTGGAAGACAGCTTCGGGTTTTACCCTCCTGGAGGTGATGGTTGCAATGGCCATTATGGCTATCGTCTTGGTCAGCGTGTATCGGATGCACACCCAAACTTTGACCATGAATACAGCCGCCAGGTTTTATACCCAGGCTCCCATGCTGGCTCAAAGCAAGCTGGCCCAATTGGAGGCTGAATCATCAAGCATAATTACCGGCGATTCCGGTGATTTTGGCGATAAATTTCCTGGCTATTCCTGGAGCATAACCACCGACGAGGTCTCATCAGAGGCCCTGGGAGAAATTGCTGCCGATTTAAAGCGTATCGATATGATGGTGTCTTATAACACTAACGAATACACTTATAATGTTAGAATCTATCGGTTTTTGAGAGAATGATAATTGAATGCGGTAATAGGTATGCGAAAATTGAGGACATTTTATAAGTAGCATGAACAACAAGCATAAAACATCCACGATGGAGAACCCGGCACCCATATTCGAAAACCGAATCGCCGGCTTCGGTCATCCAGCTTCGAACACCGAGCATCAGGTAGCCAGCAACCAGCATCTAGCATCGAGCATTTATCAGCGAGGATCCAGCATCGAGCATCGAATATCCATGATCCGGCATACAGTGTCCGATATCCAGTCACCGAACACCGGCGCACGCGGCTTCACCTTGATGGAAATTTTGCTTGCATTTTTAATTCTGGGCATCGTTTTGACCACGATATTGGCTTCGTTCAATGCTGTTTTCTCTACAACGGATACCCTCAAAAACAGCTCCCGTTACTATGATATGGCCAAAAACTGTCTAAACCGTATGACTTTAGACTTGGGGGCCTTGTACATCACCCGGCCGCCGCTCTATAAACCGCCGGGTTTTGACGATCCACCCGATCCTTACCGCATCGTTGGATCTAACAGTGATATTGGTGGCACAAGTTTTGCAAATATCAGGTTTACTAGCAATGCCCATATTCCGTTGAACAAAAGTGCAAGGCGCGGTGTCGCCGAAATAGTTTATTACGTAAAAGTCAGGGATGAAGGCCAACCCGAATTGAGACGCGCAGACCATCTGTTTCCATATCCGCCTTTTGCGGAAAACAATGGTGATCCGATATTGAGTGAGCATGTCAAATCCTTGGCATTCAAATATTATGATTCCGAAGGCACCGAATTCGAGGAATGGAATTCCGATTCAGATGAATATGGCTACGCAACTCCGACCGCCATTGGAATTCAGCTTGAAATTGGAGATGAATCCGTTTCTTACAACTTCGAAACAACGGTTCGATTTGCAGTCAACCGGGAAAAGATTGAACAATAGGCTTGCTATTCCGGCAATAGTCAAACGTCCGGCCCAGAGGATCAGTTTTTCAATGTTAGAATAATATGTTTGCAGCACTGAAAATATTTAGGGATAATCGAGGCATCGCCCTGCTGATTACAATATCCGTGACGACGATCCTGGTGGCTGCAGCCTTGGAATATAATCGCAGGGCCCGGTTTGCTGTAATTTCAACGGCAGCAATGCGCGACCATTTTACAATGACCAATATGGCCGCCTCCGGAGTATATGCCGCCATGGCGTTGCTGGTTAAAGATAAATCTGAATCCGATTTCGATTCTTTGCAGGAGGACTGGGCCAACCCTGAAAAAATTGATGAAATCCTGGAAGAAATTTCGTTTGATCGAGGAAAATTATCCGTTACGATCACAGACGAAATGAGCAAAATCCAGGTCAATGCCTTGGTTACTTTTCCTGATAGTCGTGGCTTTAATCAATCCCAGGTCCTGCTCTGGGATCGTTATCTGAGATTTATTGCAAGCGAAGATCAGCTTAAAGATGACAGTGACCCGGTTGCCATTGTCAACTCGGTAAAAGACTGGCTCGACAGCGGTGATGATGACGCCACAACCGGGCTGAGTGGAGCGGAATCAAATTACTATGAGGACCTCGATCCACCGTATGCCAGCCGAAATGGACCCATACCTGATCTAAATGAACTTTTGCTAATAAAAGGCATCACCCCCGAGCTATACTACGGCAGCGGGGAGACCCCAGGTTTGTCCCAGTATATGACCGTTCATGGGATGAGGCTGGGAACAGGGACGACATTCAACTGGCCGGGGCGTATCAACATTAATACGGCCGATTTACCCGTTCTGGCTGCCTTGCTGGGTGTCGAAAACGAAGATATGGTCCAAACACTGTATGATTTTCGCCAAGAAATAGAGGCTGGCAAAGATGTTAATGACATTTCTAGCACCAAGTGGTATAAGGAGATTCCGGGTCTGGACGATATTGCGATGGATCCCAGATTGATTACCACATCAAGCGATGTATTTCGCATCGAATCCGAAGCTGCTATAGAGAACATCAAATCGTATGTGACTGCCGTCGTCCAAAGAATTCAAACCCCTCAATCCGGCAAATGGACGTGCAAAATTTTAAGCTGGCAGACGTTTTAGGCAATTATTTATGAGTCTGAGGTTTAACAACAACCGGATAAACATGCAATGAGCCGAAAAGTTCTTGGAATTGATATTCGAAAGGAATCTGTTTCCGCGGTGCTCGTGAAAACCAGCCTGCGGGAAAGCAGGATCGATGCCCACGCGCATGTCCCGATATCTGATTCCAGCGACAATGAAAATCCATTTAAAATGGCATTGGAAGGGATTTGCACCAAAATTGATACCGAAGGATGCGATTGTGTGGTCTCAATTTCTCCAGATCACTTTTCCTATCGGATTTTGCAGATCCCGTTTAAAGACGCTAAAAAAATTAAAATGGTCCTGCCGTTTGAGTTGGAACCTACCGTTCCATATCCGGTTGATGACCTCTTCATCGATTTTATCGACCTGCAGTCTGCAGACCACAATGATCAAACAGAGGTCATTGCCGTAGCAGTGCCGAAATCCGAACTGACGCCGTATCTTGCAATTCTGGGTGACATTAAAATCGACCCTGTAATGGTAACCCTGAGTGGACTACCTGCGGCCCTTTGCCTGGCACACCGGGCAGATGCTGAGAAAGACCAGCTGTTTCTCAAAGTTGATAAGGCAATTAGCACTTTGTTTGTTGTAATTGACGGGGGAATAAAACTAATCCGGTCGTTTCCGACCCCTGTCGCCGATGACAGCAGGGCCGGGTCGCTGGTTGCTTTTGTCAATCGCACACTCTCTGCATTTGGAGAGATTTCCCAGTCGGAATATCAGCCGCCGGATATGGTGGTGACCGGCTCCGGTTTGAACGGCGCCAATTTTGACAATGATATTTCCAGGCTGATAGACCTTCCGGTCAAGCGGTTGAATTTTGCAGATCGTCTGGAAATCCCCGTTGACGGGGACAATCAAGATTCATGGGATCCGGCCTTAATGGACAATGCCTTGGCCCTGACAATGATGGAAATCGGGGGGATCAAAGGTTTGAATTTTCACAAGGGCCGATTTGCAGCTAAAAATTTTTTAATTAAACATAAAAAATACCTCGTCAAAACCGGAATACTCGCGGCAGCGGTGCTGGCTTTGTTTATCTTTAATATCGTCGCGGATTCGTACACCCTGAATCGACGGATAGATCGCCTCGATCGCCAGATAACTGGTATTTTTCAACAAACATTTCCAGAAATAAAGCGGATTGTCGACCCGTTTCAGCAGATGCAGATAAAAGTTCAGGAACTGCAAAAAAGCGCCGTATTTCAGACCGCGTCCGCATCCCAGATGCTCAGCATTGACATTTTGAACCATATCAGCAAAAGTATTTCGGAAAACATCACTGTGGATATTACCCGTATGGTCAAGTCGCCGGATAATGTGATTATTTCGGGAACGACCAACACATTTGAAGCGGTAGACGACATTAAAAGTAAACTGGAGCAAATTGAAGCTTTTAAGCGAGTGACAATTAATTCCACCAACAAGGACCGATCTGGTAAAGAAGTCCGATTCCAGATGAAAGTGGCATTATAAAATGAAACTGCCGGCAGCATTAAAAAAAATGAACAAGCGCGAACGCTATGCAATTATATTGGCAGCCGGTGTTATTGGTATTTTCCTGATAGTTTCATTTGTGATCGAACCTTTTTTTGAACGAAGGGACTGGTTGAAAAAAAGCCTGCAGGACAAGGCGGTTGTCCTGGAAGAAATGCGCCGGCTTCAATCTGAGTACAGCACACTGACTCAAAAAGCGGAGGTGTCCAAAGCACTGTTTAGCCGCAGGGAGAGGGGATTCAAGTTGTTTTCTTATATGGACCAACTCGCCGGTGAAGCCGGCATTAAGGATCAAATCTCCTATATGAAGCCTACCACCAAGGTCCAAAGGAACAATCCTTACAAGATTTCCCGGGTGGAAATGAAGCTCGACGGCATCACGCTGAAACAGCTCACCACATACCTATACGGAGTTGAAACTTCCAAAAACATGTTGGAGGTAAAAAGGATCTCGATTTCGAAAAAGGATAAAAAACAGGGGCTTCTCACGGCTGTTTTACAGGTTGAAACGGTTGAAATTTAAAAATTCGAAATGAAAATATCCAAAAAGACAATATTATATACGATTTATATCATTGGTATCACGGGATTTTTTCTATATTATCTTTTCCCCTCGGACACCCTCAAGTCCTATCTGTCTTATCGACTGAGCCAGGTTAGCCCCGATACCAAGGTTATCATTGACCGCGTCAGTCCGGCAATACCTCCGGGCATCAACCTTCATAACGTCGGGATTGCACATCGCAACGAGCCGCTGATCGATCTTGACAATATTAAATTAATGCCGGGGATATTGTCGCTTTTCAGCGATAAGACCACGGTGAATTTCAGAGGGCATCTAAATGGCGGTACCTTTAAGGGCCGCGCGCGCATCGACGACAATTCCGGCCGACAGGAGGTATCAGGCGATGGCCAGATTTTCGGGATTCAGGTGCAGGGAATACCCGCACTAGACCGTCTGCCCGCTGATGAAATTTCAGGTATGCTGAATGGAAATTTCACTTTTGTCAATGCCGGACCAAATCAGACAATGGAAGGAAAGTTGACCCTGTCACAAAGCAGAATCATGTTGAATAAGGCTGTATTTAATTTACGGTCGCTGGAATTCAGGGATATCAATGCCGATTTGATACTTGAAAATAACATTTTGACCATCAAGCAAACCAGTGCCAGGGGAAACCAGTTGGATGCTGATCTTTCCGGTACCATAGCATTATCCGGCAGAAATGAACTGGATTTGGATGTGTCGGTAAAGCCGCACCATTTGTTGCTGGCAAAAATCGAAAAAACGCTTCCACTGGATTTATTACGAAAAAAAAATGCCGGGGATTCAGCCATTTCATTTAACATCGACGGTACCTTTGAAGAACCCGGCTTTTCTTTGAATTAAAAATGATGAATCGCTATTTTACTATCGCTAACTGTTTGCTTATCACTGTGGGGGTCTATCTTTGCGTGAACGTCTTTTATACCTTTGTTACCGCGCAACTGGATTATGCCTACTCTACCGGCGAGACGGCAATTAATAATCCGGGGGCTCCTGTCGAGCAGTCCTATCTCCCCTTGACCAGCTACATGGCGATCACCAAACGCAATATTTTCAATTCAAGCACACAGGAACAGACAGCGGCTCCAGTCGTCGAGAAAAAATTGGACTTAGAAAAGCTCAAACAGACCGATTTGAAGCTGAAACTGTGGGGTACGGTAACCGGACAAACCGAAGGTGCCTATGCGGTAATTGAGGATACCAAAGCAAGAGAACAAAATCTTTACCGGGCCGGGGATACCATTCAGAATGCCATTGTCAAACTGATATTGAGGGAAAAAGTCGTATTGAAGGTTGGAGAAAACGATGAAGTCCTGGCAATGGAGAAAATTATCGCTCGCGGCGGCAGCCGCCGAGGAAGCCAAAGGAATGTGGGTTCCTCACGTACTTCCAGAAAGAAACTGCCGGTCTCACGAGCACCCCGCAAAATCAAATTGCAGAGCAGCCAAATTGAAAAAGCGATGGCAAATCTGGGTGAACTCATGGAGCAGGCAACCCTTCGCCCCCACATCGAGGACGGTCAAGCAGCAGGAATCTCCATCACCGGCATCAAACCCAACGCCATTTTCAGAAAAATGCGTTTGAGAAACGGTGATATCATAACCGGCGTCAATGGCAATAACATTGCTTCTGTCGAAGATGCCATCTCGGTTGTGGAACAACTAACATCGGGATCCGACATCCAGCTCCAGATAAAACGCAGGGGCCGTGCGCAATCCCTTGAGTATAGTATCGAATAACGAAGGTAAAATTTGAGCATTTTTAATTAAAGCCTCAAAAAATAAAAAATATCACCACGACAAACACGAAATACACAAAAACATACCACGCTTATTTTACAATTATTTTGAGTGTTTCGTGTTTTTCGTGGTTAAATAAAAAAAATTGTAACCTGGCAAGTGTAACAAAGAAGTTCATGCGCCTGAACGGAACTTATATGAAACCAACTCTTCTGACAGTGAAATTATTTCTGACGTTAATGATATCTGTGCTGATCCTGGCGCAGATGCCCCAGGTTTGCCTGGCACAGGACACTGGGCAATCCAATTCAAGCCAGAAAACGGAAAAACAGGCCCAGTTTGTCTCGATTGATTTCAACAATGTTGACATCAACGTGTTCATTAAATTTATGAGCGAGCTGAGCGGAACCAATTTTGTGGTCGACCAGCGGGTCAAAGGCAAGGTTACAATTATATCGCCATCCAAAATTTCGATGCGAGAGGCCTATAAAGTGTTTGAATCGGTGCTGGAGGTTCACGGTTATACCACCGTAAAATCCGGCGAGGTGGTTAAAATCATTCCTTCGCCCGATGCCCGCTCAAAGAGCATTAAAACCATGTTGCGCGAAGAGTCAATGGCGCCCGAAGATAAAGTCGTCACTCAACTGATTCCTTTGACGTATGCTGATCCTGTTGAGATTAAAAGGTTATTTACACCTATGGTTTCCAAGAGCAGCGTGATTCTGGCCTATCCGCCGACCAACATCCTGATTGTGACGGATGTGTATTCGAATATTAAACGCTTGCTTAAAATCCTAAAACAAATCGATATTACTGGCATCGGTCAGGCGATATCAGTGATTCCGGTAGAATATTCGGATGCAACCAAGCTGGTAAATTTGTTGAACACCGTCTTTAAGCCGACGGTCAAAAAAGGCAAGGGGGTGCAGCAAAAAGTCATCACCATGGTGGCGGATGAAAGAACCAACACCATTGTGTTGCTGGCCAGTGAAATAGACACTATACGGATCAAAAAACTGGTCGCCATGATCGACAAGGAAACCCCCCGCGGCAAAGGCAACATTCATGTTTACTACTGTAAGAATGCCACTGCCGAAGAACTGGCCAAAGTCCTTCAAGAAGTGCCGACCAAAGAAGCCGGCGGAGGAGCGCCCAAAGGCAAAAAAGCGGCTCCGGTGGTGGCTGGCAACGTCAGGATCTCCGCCGACAAAGCCACCAACAGTTTGATTATCATGGCTGACAAGGAAGATTACCTGGTGCTGAAAGATGTCATCAGTAAACTCGACATCCCCCGATCCATGGTTTACATCGAAGCCTTGCTCATGGAAGTTGATATGAACAAAAGCCTGAATATCGGCATCGATTGGACGGCCTTCGGCCAAGCGTCGCTTGGCGGTAGGGAAACACTGGTCGGTGGCGGATTTTCACCCGGCTTTCCGCAACCAACGGACCTTTTGCAGGGCGGCCTGACTCTGGGAATGTTGACCGAACCGCTCACCATCGCGGGCGTCACGGTCTCCAATATCACTGCAATTATCAATGCTGTTAAAACCGATGACGATTTTCGTATCCTGTCAACGCCGCAGATATTGACCACCGATAACGAAGAAGCCCGTATTGTTGTGGGAGAAAACAGACCGTTTCAGACGCGATCCACCACCGATGTGTCCGGCGGCACCTTTGAATCGTTTGAATACCGGGATGTGGCGAAAACATTGAAGATTACCCCCCATGTCACCGAAGACCGTCTAGTGCGCATGCAAATTAACTTTGAAGTCACGACTATCAATCAGGCCGCCACCCTGACAACCTCGTCCACCCTGCCGGTCACCAACAAACGCACGGTGGACACTACGGTCATTGTCAAAGATGATCAAACCGTCGTCATCGGTGGACTCATCGATGATTCCTCCACGACCAATGAAAACAAAGTTCCCGTATTGGGTGATGTTCCCCTGCTGGGCTGGCTGTTTAGAAATAAAACCGATAATAATGTTAAAACCAACCTCTACATTTTTATCACACCCAAGGTGATTAAAAACCCGGCGGAAGCTAACCGGATATTCCAGGGCAAAAAAGAGCAAATCGACGCCATCAAAGAGGGCAGTATTAAGTTAAACGAAAATCAGCCGGCAAATTCTCAAACCGGAAAAGAACCAATCCCTAAACCGCTTCAAAAGCCCAAGATTCAACAGCATAGGGTTATAGAGCCCAAGTAAAGAAAACTGGATATTCAGGCATCGAGCGTGAATTGCTAATAAAATGAGACCCCAATTATCCCAGCTACTTGTCGAAAATTACAGTCTGAATGAGGATATTTTGGCCGAGGCCCGGCGCATCCGGGAAGAAAAAGGCGGAAACATCGGCGAGATCCTGGTTCAGCAGAATAATATTTCCGAAACCCAGTTGCTCGAAGCCTTGAGCCAGCAGTATGATCTTCCTTACTGGCCCATCTTGCCCCTGGAAAATATCGAGTCCGAATTCATTGAAAAAGTTCCGATTCAATTTTTAAAAAAATATCACATGGTGCCGTTGGAGTATGAAAACGCGATTACAGCCGCAAACTGCGGACTGTCCCCCCATAATGGGGTCGACTCCGATTGCGAGATTTCCCCGCCAGGACACATTATTGCGATCAACGACCCGCTAAATTTTCATGCCTTGGACGACCTGGTGCGGCTCATAGGATTAACCGACTTCAAAATTGTACTGACAAGTCGCGAATCAATTCTTTCGGCAATCAATTTACAATATGACCTTCGCAGGGACTCCGCTGAGCAGCTTGTTCAGAATATGGAGGAAAACGGCAGCGATATCCTCAGCGAAATTGAAGAGACGGCTGATTTGTTGGACGACACCAGTGAAGCTCCGATAATTAAGCTCGTCAACCACATCATTTCCCAGTCTATTAAGGCCCGAGCCAGTGATATCCATATAGAACCCTATCAGCACAGTTTCACGGTGCGATATCGAGTTGATGGAATCCTTTATGACCTGCTGTCACCACCGAAATGGATCCAACCGGCGCTTATTTCCCGCATAAAGGTTATGGCGAAAATGAATATTGCTGAAAAACGCCTGCCCCAGGATGGTCGTTTTGAAGTCAAAGTCGGGGATCAGAGCATCGATCTGCGGGTATCGACCATTCCCACAGCTTTCGGAGAACGTGTTGTTCTCAGATTGCTGAACAAATCGGGCTCCCTGCTGGAATTGACGGATCTCGGTCTCAGTCCCGAGCGTCTGAGCCAGATCCAGGAGCTGGTATCGTCTCCCAATGGTATCATTCTGGTTACGGGTCCTACCGGCAGTGGCAAAACCACCAGCCTTTACGCCGTGTTGCAATCGATTAACAAACCGGACATCAATATCATCACCATTGAGGATCCGATCGAGTATCAAATTAAAGGCATCAGTCAAATTCAGGTAAACCCTAAAATTGATCTAACCTTTGCCAGGGGACTGCGATCTATCGTGCGCCAGGACCCGGACGTCATCTTGGTCGGTGAGATTCGGGATCACGAGACCGCGGAGATCGCAGTGCAGTCCGCCCTGACCGGCCATCTGGTCTTTTCCACCTTGCATACCAATGATTCTGCCAGTGCGATTACCCGATTGGTGGACATGGGTGTCGAACCGTTTTTAATTTCCTCTTCCGTTTTGGCCGTCGCCGCTCAGCGACTTATCCGTGTTCTGTGCGATGATTGCAAAAAGGCCTATAAACCAAGTGCCATTTATCTCGAAAGTATCGGTGTCGCTCCGGATCACTTTAATGGTGGCCATATTTTTAAAGCCGTGGGGTGTGACAAATGCATTGGCACCGGCTATCGCGGGCGGCTGGGAATTTTTGAAATTATGCGGTTGACAGAAGGATTGAAAAGCCTGATTCTCAAAACCTTTGACTCCAACCAGATAAAAAGCGAAGCACGACGGGAAAAAATGATGAGCCTGCGTCAGGACGGCATCCAAAAGGTGATGGATGGTGTCACAACCATCGAAGAGGTTTTACGGGTCACGCAGAAATAGCTACTCCAGGTCCCGCACCGGAAGCGCCCGGTAGCCGCGGTTCTGAGATTTGCGAACCGTATAGTGATAGACATTGTCAAAATTGAAAATGCGCGCAGTCGGTGCGCGGGGATCCTCCTCTGAGGTCCACACCCAGCCGCAACTCAGCCGTATTTGCGGGGTGACCTTAACCCGTTGACCGCAATCCGTTTCGTAACCGTTATCCTGTGTGTCTTTCACCTCAAGGCTTTCTAATTCCTTTAAAGTAGGAAGCCGCCAGTTATTATAGTTTTTTTCAATGGTCAACGGGAATGTGTATTTAACCCACTTTTCAGCCTGAAGCCAATTGATATCCCCGTTATTGTCCGTCTTGGACCACATGAGTCCGAACTCATGGTCGGTAACGGTGCCGTCACCGTTATCGGTAAAACGTTCCCCTGCCGTGGTCGGTATCATACTAAAAAGGATTGCAAACGCTGTGATGGCGAGCCTCGGTAAAAGATGTCCGAACATTTTGCCCTCCTTTCGGGATAGTTGCTTCAGATGCTGACCTAGCACAGCATCTATCCACTTCATCGCTGCACTTGGTGAAAACTCTTGGCCCGGCTTCCGGTCCATGGGTTAAAACTTTTTATCAAACCACATTCGGAAAAAAAGTCCCTCTAAAGCAGCTAGCACATTGATTTTTTATCTTGCGAAGTGATTCCAGATGTCGGGCGTCAGATTTCAGGTCGGCCCTCACGCTTGGATCTGACCGATCTGATCGTGGAAGAAATTGAATTTAATTTTTTTTGCGAATAAAACAGTATGGTTGTCAAATGCCGATATGTTTTTTGAGTCGTTCGGCATTTTTCTTATCCCGAAATGACAGCACGGGAATTGGTGATCGTCGAAAAATCTTTTCCGCCAGCGATCCCATCAGCACGGCTTCCAAATCAGAGCGGCCTTTTATCCCCATTATGATTAGATCCGCTTTTTCAGCAAGGGCGATTTGAAGCAGCTCCGGCACCGGATGACCGATTTTAAAAACGGGATGGACTTTATCCAACGGAAATGAAATTTTTGTATGACTTTGATTGAGGGTTTTCAGACGATAGGCTTTTATTTCGGAGATGTAATGTTCGCTGTCCACTTCATATCCCATGGTCGCAACCGAATGGATGGCCTCCACGTCCCTCACATTAATAATGTTGGCAGCGATCAGTTCGGCACCCATACCATCCGCAAATTGAGCCGCATATTCCAGTAGCTCCTGTGAATATTCCGTAAAGTCGACGGCAACCATAATTTTTTTAACGGCATCCATCTCGAATGATTTCCTCCCCACCGTTGCTTCTTCTTTTAACAGAATAAAGAATTTCTGTTTAAGTGACGATTTTTAAGCGGCTGCTGCCACCGGTTTCGGCATCCGTGGTCGCTGCACCAGATAAAGGACTCCGAATAAGCCCAGACCGATCAGGTAGGTCCAGTAGCGTTGACCATGTGGCAGCCCAACCCATCTTGCGATTAGATCCGGCCGCATCAGGTTGAGGGTGATAAACAAGAAGAAAGGAATCTCATAAAATTTATTTCTGGCCACAAACCAGCCCTGGGTGGCGGATGCAAAGGCAAAATTACCAATGCATGCCATGACGAAAATTAAAATCGCTTGGATCCAGCTGTTGATTTCATGCAAAATTAAATCACTGTTAAAAATGAACATGAACGGCAGTATCGCTGTGCGGATATCGTACATGAACCCCTGCAAACCGGTGGGTATGGGCGGAGACTTGGCAATGGCTGCCGCCGCGTAAGCCGCCAGCCCGACGGGCGGAGTGTCATCCGCCAGGATCCCGAAATAGAAACAGAACAGGTGCGCGGCCATGAGCGGCACTATAAAATCCATGTAGCCGCCGACTTCTACAATTACCGGGGCCGTCAAAGATGCCATCACGATGTAGGTGGCAGTCGTGGGTAACCCCATGCCGATGATTAAACTGGCGACGGCTGTAATTACCAATAACAGGAAGATATTGCCCCTGGAAAGTACATCGATGACCTCGGTAATCAGCCCGCCCAGCCCCATGGCGACAACCCCCACAATGATACCGGCGGCTGCCGTGGCCAGGGCAACGGAGCACATGTTGCGTGCACCGGTAGCCAGGGCCGAAAAGATCTGGACAATGCTGTGTTTAAACGCCGGGATAATGGGCTCCTTGTTTAAATAGGCCTTTACCGGATTCTGCAGCAGCATGATAATGGCCATCACCCAGATGGCGTTAAATGCCGCTAGTTCCGGCGAATGGCGTACGACGATCAATTCATACAGCAGCATACAAATGGGAACTAAAAAGTGAATGCCACTGAGCAAGGTTTTAAAAAACTGCGGCAGTTCGCCGCGACTCAAACCTTGAAGTCCCAGCTTGGACGCCTCGATATGGGTGATATAGAAAAGCGCTGCATAGGAGGCAAAGGCAGGCACCGCGGCGGCCTTGATTACCTCAACATAGGGAACGTTGACATATTCAGCAATGATAAAGGCTGCGGCACCCATAATTGGTGGCGCCAGCTGCCCGTCCGTGCTGGCCGCGACCTCGACTGCGGCCGCTTTGGTGGGGGGATAACCGACTTTTTTCATCAAAGGGATGGTGAAAGTCCCCGTTGTAACAATATTGGCAATACTCGAACCGGATACCAGTCCGGTCAGCCCGCTGCCCATGATGGCTGCTTTGGCCGGGCCGCCTTTGAATCCACCGAGGATGCTCAAAGCCAACTGGATAAAATAGTGGCCGGCCCCCGCCTTTTCCAACATGGATCCAAAAAGCACAAAAAGAAAAACAATCGTGGCGGAGACGTCCAGGGGAATCCCATAGATCCCCTCGGTGGACATGGTGATCTGCCCCATAAAGCGGGTCAAGGATACCCCTTTGAAAGCAATCACATCCGGCATGTAAGGTCCGAAAAAGGCGTAAATACAAAACAAAAGAGCAATGATTGACAGTGCCGGGCCAATAACCCGCCGTGCGGCTTCCAACAGCATCACCAGCAGGATCAGTCCGACGACAATATCGCGGGTAATGGGGACACCGGCCCGATGAGTCACACCGTAATAGTCAACCGCGATGTAAACAGCTGAAAAACAGGCGATCGCGGCAATCACGAAATCCCAGGGAGGAATGCGATCTTTGATGGAGAGAAATTTGAGACCCAGACGGGTTGTTTTGAATACAGGATAGTTTAAGTAGACAATCAGCAGGGCAAATCCCAAGTGGATGGATCGGATAAATACCGTATCTAGAATCCACCAGCTGGCAATGGAAAGCTGAAAGAAGCTCCAGATCACGCCGATGGTTGGAATAACCCATTTTGTGAAATCCTGGGGTCTTCTGGCAACCCCCTCCTCTTCTTCGGCCATCTTCCTGGCTTTTTCAAGTCCTTCATCTTTTTGCGCTCGATCTTGATTGTCCGTCATCTGATTCACCTATTTCCCCGTTTGGATCGGGCATGACGTTGGCAGATAGATGGAAAGCAGCATCTATGCGAATTAACAGCTGGTATAATTACGGAATTAATACAACGACATTATCCATGGTAATCCATCTATTATTCCGCATGGAGGAGTAAATCGTTTGGTGCAATATCAGGGCAGCCGGGTCAAGAGCGACAGTAGCCTGATGCTGCTGCCGCTCTGCTTTTTTATCGCTGCTACTTCATCAAACCGACTTCTTTATAATATTTCACAGCACCGGGATGGAAGGGTGCCGACAGACCTTCTAACATACTCTCTTTGGTCAGGCCGGTGTAAGCGGGATGAAGCTTTACAAATTCATCAAAGTTGTCGAAGACTTCCTTGACAATGGCGTAAACTACCTCATCAGGTACTTTGGCGGAGGTTACAAATGTGGCCTTTACTCCAAAAGTGGGGACATCCTCGGTGTTCAACGCTCCGGGATAAAAGGACGTTACCTGGGTGACCGCCTTGGCGTAGTAAGGGTATTTTTTAAGCAAACTATCGATATTGGTGATAGGAATAAACTTCACCTGGCGTTTACCGGAGGTGGCCTCTTTGTAATAGCCACTGGGATGTCCGACCGTGTAGAAAGCGGCATCCAGCCGACCGTCCTGGATCAGTCCAGGGGCTTCGGCAGCCTTGAGGCTTTCTGCGTTAAAATCCTTTTCAAAGTCCAGGCCACTGGCTTCCAGGGCATCAATGGCGTTTTGGCGGTAACCGGAACCGACGTTGCCGATGTTGACGCGTTTGCCCTTTAGATCCTCTATGCTATTGATATTTGCATCCACCCCGGCGATCAGATCAACCGTTTCCGGATGGATCGAAAACACCGCTCGTAAATCCTTCTGGGGGCCTTTGTCTTTCCAGTCTTCGATCCCCTGGACGGCCTGGTATTGGCGATCGGACTGGGCCACCCCAAACTCCAGGTCGCCGGTCATGATGGCATTGATGTTGAACACAGAGCCACCGGTGGATTCCACAGTGGCGCGGATTCCATACTCTTTTCGTTTTTTGTTGACCATTTTGGCGATCGCACCGCCGGTTGGGTAGTAAACGCCGGTAATGCCACCGGTTCCGATGGTGACAAAAGTGGTTCTGGCAGCATCTGCTTCTTTCTCAACTGGCCCTAATCCGGCCAGAAGTGATAGTCCAAAAATAAGTGCTACGGCAATAACCAATGTCCTTCTCATAGGAAACCTCCTTTTTTTGATAATGTTAGTATTTAGAAGTTAACGTTGACGAATCCCCGAACAAAGATGTACCGTTTTTTCACCTCCCCTATAAGATGAATAAATGAACGCAACATTAAAGTATGAATTGCGTTCAGATTATTTTACCCTTTATCAAATCAAACACTGAAAAGCAACTGATAAGTTGTTGGAGAGATTGCACAACAGGAATCCGTCTCACTAGCATCCCTTTCGCTGCCATATTCATGCATTTCAGCCAGTGTCAACTAACGCAGTGATCCCAGAGGAATAGGCTAAGCTTTCCGCAGGTCAGACGTGATAAATTTGGATGGTCGTGTGGGATAAGTTTGTTATGAGCGTTGTGATGGTTTAGATCGTTAGGAAGGTCTTCTTATCTCC
>JAAUYD010194697.1_pt1 | contig 15367 bp, 10 predicted proteins | sample 7278101 | NCBI WGS metagenome assembly JAAUYD01 (sample SAMN14350128, study PRJNA611818) | marine sediment metagenome | isolation source: surface marine sediment (0.6m) | place: French Polynesia: Moorea | collected 2018-08 | reverse complement strand
GTAGGGTGGGCAAGTTAAAGACTTATCTAAACTAACTTCATCCTTGGAAACCTTGCCCACCCTACAAAATTCGTTGTTATTATTTCTTTAGGAACAGTCTCTTAGTAAAATGAATAATTAACAATTTTAAGAGGAGATATAGCAGTTCCCATACTTGTGAGGTACAAATTCTTCTAGTTTTAGAAGTCAGGAGGGCAGGAGGGCAGGCTTCGCCTGTGCTACGCAGCAGAAGTTGAATATTAACTGTACCTCATGAGTCCAAGAAATGCTATAATCATCAATTATTCATTATTAATGATGGATTATTCAACGGATCTGATAGCACGAACTAATTGTTCTTTACTAAAAGGTTTAGTAACATAGGCATCAGCCCCTTGTTTCATAGCCCACATCCGATCTAAATCTTGATCTTTTGAAGTGCAAACCACAATAGGTAAATTTTGAGTTTCAGGGTTTTTACGAATACTGCGACATAATTCTAAACCATTCATCCCAGGCATCACTAAATCAGTAATAATAACATGGGGTTTGTGTTGATCAATTTTGTCCATAGCGTCTTTAGCATCAGTGGTTGCAATAACCGTGTAACCACTATCTCGCAGATAATGACTGATTAACTCCATTTCAGATGCTGTGTCTTCTATAACTAAAACTTTAGACATTGGTGAATATCCTCAAAAAGAATCGTGTATGTTTATAAATTGAGCAAGTTTCCTAGTCTTATAGTTCCCATAATTCTCAAGAAAATTGACACGCTTATACCCAAAAAAGTTTTATTTAATTTTAACTTAGATAACGAAATACTATTTTTAATAAATCTGATTGAGTAAAGGGTTTAGTTAAGTAATCTGAAGCCCCTGCAACCCTCGCTTTTGCCCGATCAATTAAACTACGATTTCCCGTTACCATAATAATCGGGGTTGTTTTAAATAAGTGATGATTTCTAATGAGTTGACAGAGGCGATAACCATCAATGCCAGGCATTCCCACATCTAATAAAATGATATCAGGTTTAAAGCGGATTATCTCTAATAAGGCTTTTTTTGAGTCATTAATGGGATGAATCACTAAATCTTCTTGATCGAGAAAACGATTAATTTCATTTAAAATGGTTGGGCTATCATCTACACACACTAACTTATATTGTTGAGTTTTATGAGCAGTTGTGGGGCTATCACTAAAGTCTTTAGTTTCATAATCATGAATTGGCTGATTAGATTCTGTCTTAGTTATGATGTGAGGTAGTTGATCAAAAGGGGCTTGAGGTGCATGGATAACAATGTTTCTAGTTTGGATAAACTTATAAATATATTGAGCAATTTTTATCTCATCTTGATTGGTTAAGACAGCTAATTGTCGAAAATTAAAACCTCTAAGGAGTTTACTAAATTTTTTAATTTGTTCAGGAGATAATTGACTTTCATCTTTATTTTTAGTAAAAAAATAAGGTCTTTGTTCAGGAGAGATAATCAAGGGAGATAAAGTTTGCCAAGTCTTTATTCTTTGTTGACATTCAATAATCACTTCTTTAAGAGCAAAGGTAACGAATAGAGGTGAAAGTTCACTTTCATTGATAAATGTGTAGTTACCATTGGTTAACGATAAAAATAATTCTAATACTTCTTCGTTTAAGGATTTGATGAGTTTAGCGGCTTGATTAGCTTGTAAATAGTTCTCTTTCAGTAACCAACTAATAGCTTGATATTCAAGGGGTATATCATCAGGATTTTGACTGTTATGTTCAAAATTTAATCGTGCTTGATGACGGACTGCTGATGTTAAAGAAGAGACGGTGTAACTTAAGCGTCGTAAATGTCGTTCTAACCGTTCAAAACAATCAAGGGAATGATTGGCGTAAACTAATTTACCTTGATAGAGATAAATTCGCCATGTTACTGAGTTATGATCAACCACTAAACACCCAGTCTTTTTAGCTTGATGGATTTTTTCTAATAGATTGATTGGCAAAAACTGTGGTGACTCTTTAACTGAATCCACGGAAATTGCTTGATAATTGTTGCGAACCATAACAATAACTTTAATTAATAACTTAACAAAAAACTAGCTTTTTTTTAATGAAAATCAGTTAACAGGTATTTGGTGGTGATTAATTTTAATGATATGAGATGGGATTAAGATTTTGCAAATCATTTTAATTTTACTGTGTTTGTTTCACAAAAACTTCAGTGTTAATACCCACATTTTGAATTTCTTTTAACTAGTATTCTCAACTTAATCTTAACTTTCATCCCATATCCTTTCTGTAAGATAGGTTATGACTAACAGTTGATACAAATCACGATCTAATACCAATTTCCGAAGGTGTCAACGGCCATTGACCCCTACTTAATCTGGAAGTACGCTGAATAACCAGCGTTGATAGCGGTTTTCAATTGGGTGTATCAAAATTTCAGTTAGTTGAGTGTGGGAGGTGTGGGAAGTGTGGGAAGTGTGGGGGGAATTTTTATTTTCCTGGTTAGTCTATTGATCTGAAAACAGCTATGAGTTGCTTGTCTCCTATCGGCTAAAGTTCTGCTACAAATATACTATTGAGGATGTACTCTAAAAATAGTTGTCAAAAAACGGAAGGGATGTATGGTAATTAAAGGGACATCTCTGAACATCATTGATATAACAGGAAAGGAAAACTTATGGCAAAACAGTTAAAACTCGTAGGAACTGGTGAAATTATCCCCACAGCGTTACACGCAGAGATGCAGCGTTCCTATCTTGAGTATGCCATGAGTGTGATTGTGGGACGGGCATTACCGGATGTTAGAGATGGACTCAAACCCGTTCACCGTCGGATTCTCTACGCCATGCACGAATTAGGGTTAACTCCTGATCGCCCCTTTCGTAAATGCGCCCGCGTGGTGGGGGATGTATTGGGTAAGTACCACCCTCACGGGGATCAAGCAGTGTATGATGCTTTGGTTCGTATGGTACAAGATTTTTCAAGTCGTTATCCTCTCTTAGCGGGCCACGGTAACTTTGGATCGGTGGATAATGATCCCCCGGCGGCCATGCGTTACACAGAAACTCGACTATCTCCCATTGCCGATCAAGCGATGCTAACAGAGATTAGTGAGGCGATCGTTGACTTTAGTAGTAATTTTGATAATTCTCAACAAGAACCAGTCGTATTACCAGCACAATTACCTAATTTACTGCTGAATGGTTGTACTGGGATTGCTGTGGGAATGGCCACCAACATTCCTCCCCATAACTTAGGTGAAGTGGTGGATGGGTTGATCGCTTTAATCGATAATCCTGAGTTATCGGACGAAAAGTTATGGAAAATTATTCCTGGCCCTGATTTTCCCACTGGGGGCGAAATTATGCAAACTCAGGGCATTGAAGAGGCTTATCGTCACGGAAAAGGGATTATTCCGGTGCGTGGGGTGGTGAAAATTGAACGCATGGATGTGGGTAAAAAACGTCGTAAGGAAAGAACGGCGATTATTGTCACAGAATTGCCCTACCAAGTGAATAAATCCGCTTGGATCGAAAAAATTGCCGATTTAGTCAACAATGGTAGATTGGAGGGCATTGCGGATATTAGGGATGAAAGCGATCGCACCGGAATGCGAGTGGTAATCGAGTTAAAACGGGATGCTGTGGCGAAAACCGTTCTTAGAGAATTGTATAAGAAAACAGCCCTACAGCAAAATTTTGGGGCGATTATGTTGGCCTTAGTGGATAATCAACCGCGTCAATTATCCCTGCGTCAACTATTAGAAGAATTCCTGAAATTTCGAGAACATACTTTAACCCGTCAATATAATTATGAGTTAGAAGAATGTCGAAATCGGTTGCATCTTTTGCAAGGGTTATTAATTGCCCTCAATGATTTAGATCGGATGATTGATATTTTACGCCATGCTGCTGATGGAACTACAGCTAAGGTACAATTTCAACAAGAATTGAATTTAAGTGAGGCGCAAGCTAATGGAATTTTAGCTATGCCTATGCGTCGTTTAACGGGGTTAGAACGACAAAAATTACAAGCAGAATACGATGAATTAGAAGGGAGAATAAATGAGTTAGAAACCCTGTTAAATAATCGTCCTGAATTCTTAAAAGTCTTAAAAAAAGAATTGCGATCGCTCAAACGTAAATATGGGGATAAAAGACGCACTCGTATTGTTCAAGCCACTGCTCAAAAAAGTCAATCTAAAACAACACAAACCTCTCAAAAACAAAGCAAAACTCCAGATCAAATTCCCTCAACATCGAACGAAAAATCAGAAACAACCAGTCAACCCTTTAGCCTGTTTACTCCTCAAACTCCTCCCAAAAATGCCATTTTAGAAATGACTTGTCAAGGGACAATTTGCTGGCGATCGCCGGATCAACACATTCCTGATAATCATGTGCCAATTTACAGTGAACCTATCCAAGAAAGGGAGCAGTTTGTTGTGATTACTGATATTGGAAAAGCTTACCCCGTCAACGTTGCTGATGTTCCACCCATTGAGATTCAACCCATTTCATTGCTGAGTTTATTACCCAAAAGCGCACAAAGAGATAGTAAAAAAATTGTTTCGCTTTTCTTTTTGTCAAATAATCAGGACAATAAAGATTTATTGTTACTGACAAATCAAGGAAAAATTAAACGAATTAAATTATCAGAATTAGAAGGATTAACCAATCGAGGATTAGTTTTAATTAAGCTCAAAGATAAAGATTATTTAGAGTTTATTTCTATCACAAAAGAAGGAGAAGAAGCGGCGATCGCCATGTCCAGTGGTAGAGTTTTACGCTTTCCCGTTGTTGATGAAGTGATTCCTATTATGGGTCGCAATGCACAAGGAAATCAAGCCTTAAAAGTGCGGTATGGAGAAACCATTGTTGGTTGTGTTGCCCTTGATGAAAATAAGACAATTTTATTAGTATCTAAATTAGGCTATGGTAAGCGGTTAAATGTGACAGGGTTACGCATGACCAAACTAGGAGATATTGGCACACAAGCCTTACAATTTACCCATAAAACTGATAGTTTATTGGGGATGATAAAGGGTACAGATGAAAAGAAAGTTACTTTATTAACTAACCAAAATAAAACCATAAATTTAGCAGCAAAAGCAGTTAGAATTTGGGGGAAAGATGGTCAAGGCGATCGCTTAGTTAAATTATCCAATCAAGAGGTGATTGCTTATGTTGTTTAAGGTTAGCTCAATATTTCTTCTACTGAGTAGTTAACTAATAGTCAGTAAGCTTAACTAAGTTACTTAGCAGTTTCCAATTTAAGTACATTTGTACAAATATAAGCAACCAGTAGACATAAGGGGGGCGTAATGCCCCCCAATTGGTGATAATTAAAGCAAAAAAGGTTTACACTAATAGGTAAGAAACTATAAAAGAATTATCAATGTCATGTTTCAGGTTAGGGATATTCTCTATCAACGCTATCGACTTCTGGAACCTTTGGGAAAAACAGCTATTGGTCATCAAACTTGGTTAGCGGATGATTTATTTTCTCCCATTGATTTATATTCTGAGCAAAAAAAACAATGGCCTTGGTTAACATGGGTTTTTAACTTAAATCAGGTTTTTCGTTCTAAGGTTTATGAAAAGGTAACAATTAAATTATTAGCATTTAATCCTCAACTTTCCTGGGAACAATTTAAACTATTTGAACGAGAAGCTAAAGTCTTACAAGGATTAGATCATGCTTTTATTCCCCGTTATCGAAACTATTTTGAAATTCCTGAAAATATGGGTAATGGGGTTTCTTGGTTTGGGTTAGTAGAAGATTATATACCAGGAAAATCATTACAGGATTTATTAGACCAAGGAGAAAGGTTTTCTGAAGCTAAAATTCGTAAAATTGCCATAAAAATTCTCAAAATTTTAATTTATTTACATGAGTTAAATCCCCCTGTTTTGCATCGAGATATTAAACCTAGTAATTTAATTTTAGGAGAAAATAATAACATATATTTGATCGATTTTGGTGCTGTTCAAGATCAAAATTCTGTAACTAATATTAGTTTTACTGTGGTAGGAACCAGTGGTTATACTCCCTTAGAACAATTTTGGGGTAAAGCGGTTTTTTCTTCTGATTTATACGCATTGGGAGCAACCTTAATTCATCTGTTAACAGGCATTTCTCCAACGGACTTACATAACCAAGATTATCAAATTGAGTTTGAGGAAAAAGTTAAGATAAACCCCAGTTTTCAAGCTTGGTTAACAACTTTAACTGAAACTAAAATATCTCAGCGTTATCAAACGGCAAGGAAAGCATTACAAGCGTTAAAGACAGGGAAAATAGCACAGAAAAATAATTTAGTTAAAGGGAGTAAAAAACATGAATTAAAAACAAAAATTAAATTAAATAAAAAAGATAAATCTCTACAAATTATCGTTCCATCCTCTCGAATAAAATTATTCAAACAAATCTTAAAACTAGAAACGACTTTAAGTAATAATCCATTAGAGTTCAGTAAAATTATTCCGTTAGTAACTGTTTCTGGACTCTTCTTTATTCCATTTTCTTTGATTTTTACGGGAATTATGTTACAAGATCCTTCTTTTATTATGGCATCCTTGGAAATCATGGGAGGTATGAGTTTTCTGATAATTTTCGTACTATTATTGATGTATTTAATCAGTATCATAAGTTCTAAAACTTGTTTAGTGTTAGACCAAGAAACCTTAAAAATACAAGAAAAAATCTTAGGATTCGAGTATCATCAAGAACAAGAATCAAAAAACAATATACTAGGGATTTTTATTCATCAATTATTGCATCAATATAACGTTACTATTAACACCAGAAAAATGATTTATCAATTAGGGAATAAATTAACAGAAGAAGAAGCGATTTGGTTAGCCAAAGAACTTGAAGATTGGTTACAAGGAGGCAGAAGGTGAGAGACTTCAAGATAGGAGATCAGTTATTCTGTTCCCCATTCCCCGTTCCCTGTTCCCTTCCCTCAACAAATATGTTCACGATTCAAATAGACTAGCTATAGATGGGAATTAGTTAATTAAATCACAAAATCATGATAAGATTTGCCAATAAAATTTTAGATAATCAATGGTTTTTTGTTCTATTAATGGGTTTACTCAGTCGAGGGGTTATCATCATAACGATGATATTCGTTGCACCGTTGCTTTCTATTTCATCGGGGAATACTATAGTTGATTTTGGGTGGGAAGTTTTTTCAGCTTGGGACAGTAGTTTATATCAACAAATAGCAGCGAATAGTTATGATAAGTTAGGGTCAGAACCAGGGGCAAATGTCGCTTTTTTTCCCTTATTTCCCTTATTGATCCGATTGGGAATGATGTTAGGATTTTCGTCTAAAATAGCAGGAATTGTCATTAATAATACTGCATTTTTTCTGACTTTGTTTGTTGTTTATATTTGGGTTAAAGAAACCAACGGAAGTTTAATAGCCCGTTGGGTTGTCGCTGTTTTGGCTTGGTGTCCCTTATCTATTTTTGGTACAGTTATCTATACAGAAGGACTTTTTTTACTGTTTAGTAGTTTAGGCTTATTTACCTTTGAAAATCAGCGATACACTCAAACAATTATTTGGGGAATATTAGCAACAGCCACTCGTATTACTGGACTGGCTTTAATTCCTACTTTTTTGTTAATTGCCTGGCGTAAAAAGCTGCCTTTTATGGCTTATATAGCAGCCTTGGGTAGTGCTGGAGGAATCTTATTATACAGTCTTTACTGTTGGTTTCGTTTTGATGATCCCATTGCATTTATTACCGTCCAATATACTCAATGGCAACGGAAACAAGGGATCGACTGGGAAGGGTGGGGACAAATGTTAGCAGAAATTACGATTGGAGGGAAAAATTGGGCAGCCGGAACCATTAATGATCCGTTGCATCCTCTTTTATTTCTATTAATTATTTCTCTGGCCTATGCAATATGGCATCATCGCGCTTCTATTGGGAAGATTTATTTTGATTATAGTTTAGGTAGCTTATGCTTATTTTTATGGCTTTTAAGCGGTGATGCGTTACTGAATACTCTTTCTGTATTGGGGGGACTGGTATTATTATGGTGCTGTCGTCAACACCTCGCTCCTCTGGCTTATGTCTATGGGTTGTGTGGGTTAGGACTTTTATTATCTTCGGGAGGAACCATTTCCTTAAATCGCTTAGCTTATGGTATCGTGTCCGTTTCTATTGCCCTAGGATTGAGTTTATCGCGATCGCCTCGTTGGGGTTATTTTACTTTAGGGTTTTTTAGTTTGTTATTGGTGACGTTTTCGCTACGATTTGCTCAACATCAATGGGTAGGGATATTGCCGTGAGACAGGTGTAATTGTTCAATTGCACCCAAAACGAATTAAGAACTAGCATAAAGATCAGTGTCCATCATTCCAAACATTTGTACAAAACTAAGCAGACAAGAAAAAATACGGCACTTTGCGAGTTATTAAAATAGACTTAACTTCTGCCTTCTGCCTTCTGCCTCAAACCTTAACCTCTTGTACTACATTAAGTCGAAAACTCCTGTATTATGTTTAATACTGATGATATTCTGGCTGATAAATACCAACTAAAACAACGATTAGGACATACAGCAACGGGTCATCAAACTTGGTTAGCCATAGATAGGGTAACCCAAGAAAATGTTACCTTAAAACTGTTAGCCTTTAGTCCTCAAATGCAATGGGACGAGTTAAAATTATTTGAAAGAGAAGCGAACGTTTTGCAGTCTCTTGAACATAATAGAATTCCTAAATATCGAGACTATTTTGACATAGATAAGGAGTTAGGCGGTGGGGTTGCTTGGTTTGGTTTAGTACAAGATTATATTCCTGGGTCATCCTTACAAGAATTATTAGAAAGAGGCAAGATTTTTACTGAAGAAGAAACTTATAATATCGCTGTAGAAATTTTAGAAATTTTAATTTATTTACATAAATTAAACCCTTTAGTGATTCACCGAGATATTAAACCCAGTAACCTCATTTTAGGAGAAGATAATCATATTTATTTAATTGATTTTGGTGCGGTACAAGCACAAGGTGCTATGACTGGTGTAACATTTACAGTAGTTGGAAGTAGTGGTTATGCTCCATTGGAACAATTTTGGGGAAGGGCGATACCGGCTTCAGATATTTACGCATTAGGGGCAACTTTGATTCATTTATTGACAGGAATATCCCCAGTTGACTTACCTCATAAAGATTCTCAAATTCAATTTTCTGATAAAGTTAATATTGCTAACTATTTTGTTTATTGGTTAGAAAAAGCCACTAATATTGCTATAGAAAAACGCTTCTCAACAGCAAAAGAAGCTTTAGAAAGTTTACAAAATAAACGTTTAATAATTAATACAAATAATTCTCGTAATCAACTAAGTCAACCTGACTATAGTCGTTTTATCCTCAATAAAACAGAAAATAAACTATCTTTATATTTACCCCCTAAAATGACTCATCAAATAACTGATAAAATAGGCAAAAGTGTCCTATTTATAATACTTTTTCTGTTGGCTGGTATTACGATTGGCTTTTTTCCGTTTTCTCTTTTAATCTTATTGTTTATATATAAGTATTTTCAAGATATGAGAGTTATATTTTTGGAAAAATCTTTTAAAATACAACGAACTATTTTTGGCTTAACTTATCAATCTATTAATTGTTCAAATAATGATATTATTGGCGTTTTCTTATATGGCAGTTCTAATAACCATCAAGTCAAAATTAGAACTAAAAATCGGAGTTATATTATAGGGGAAAATCTCAAAGAAGAAGAGTGTGCTTGGTTAGCTAAAGAAATTCAAGATTGGTTATATTATCATAGTGAGTAAACACTACTTATATATTAGTTGATTAAGTTTTGTAATATAAAATGAAGTTTCAATTTTTTTTATTTTATAAATCCTGTTAATTTAATCACTTAGAATACTATGGTTTCATCTCTTAGAATTCATAACGGGAGAAGAAATAAATGGGGTATTCCTTAAAAATTGTTCAAAACACGGTTCTCAAGAAAAAACCGATCAATAGTAGTGAACTTTCAGATAACGAAAAGCACGACATTGCAACAGGAGACTATGAACTCCATAGTTGGGTAGATTTTGATGAAGATGACAATCACTGGAGAGTCGCTTTTCTCAACGATCGCTTTCATGACAGTAGTACATGGTTAGTCTACACAGGCCATGTGGAAATCTGGAAAGATGACATCATGATTCGTCCGCTATTTCCGGCAACGTCTACTTTATTAAAGGATTATAAACCTTGTGGAACCGCAGGATTAAACGGACTAGATCGACAAATTATTGCAGTGATGAATGAACTGTCTCCAGGTTCATTGGTCGATTTTAGTGATTTGAATATCAGTGTTGCCGGACCCCACGTACACCCTTTCGTACAAGCTAAAGCCAAACACGCATTGGCAAAAGCCATTCAAAAAGGAGGTCGTCGTCTCAAACTTAATTCAGGTTATCGTACTATTGCGCAACAGTTACTGTTATACAATCACAAACAACAAGGTCGATGTGGCCAAACCCTTCCTGTTGCCGTACCTGGTACCAGTAATCATCAGAGTGGTTTAGCCTTAGATACCCCTGATTGGTCATTCTGGAAAGAAATTTTACCTGATTTTGGCTGGAGATGGTTCGGTCTACGGGATCGAGTTCATTTTGATTTTCCAGGTACGCATTTAGGTAGTCATGCTATTAAAGCGTTTCAGATACTTTGGAACCGCAATAATCTTAATGATCAAATCAAAGATGATGGCCAGTGGGGTTCACAAACTCAAAGACGAGTGAACAGCAGTCCCGTAGAAGGGTTTGGGACTTCTCTCAACGGTTTTCGAGGTTTGCGTTTAACGGAACCTCCATTTATGGAAGGAGAAGACGTGAAAAAAGTGCAGCAAGCCTTGATTGACGCTGGTTTAAGTGTAGGACGAACTGGTGCTGATGGTCAATATGGACCGGCTACCTTTGCGGCCGTGAAAGAATTTCAAGCCAGAGAAGGCTTATTAGTAGATGGAGTTGTTGGCTCAGTCACCCTACGAAAATTAGGCATTCTCGAACTCTAAACTTACAGTTATTTCGCATCTATATTCATTGCAAGGAGATTCTAATTATGGGAAGTATTTTCCTGTCTGCTGGTCATCATCTCAGAAGTCCTGGTCGTTCAGGTGATCCAGGGGCTGTGGCCTTGGGAACAACAGAAGTCAAGGAAGTCATTGAGACAAGAGAAGCCATTGAAAAAATCTTTGAGGCTCAAAACATAGAATATTTTTCCGTTCCTGACCATCTAACCCTCAAAGAAAGTATCTCTTGGATTAATGAGCGTTCTCAACGGGGAGATGTAGCAGTCGAGTTACACTGTAATGCTTTTAATGGAAGAGCCAGAGGAACAGAGGCATATTATATTAAAGGCAATAGTCAACGTAAAGCAGAAACCCAGTCACTCTTAAAAGCATTACTTGATGAAGTCCCTGAACTGAAAAATCGTGGTGCTAAAGATGATACTCAGGGTCAATGGTCTAGGTTGGCCTTTTGTCGGGATGTTGATGTCGCTTCTATTCTTGTAGAACTGTGCTTTATCGATAACCGAGAGGATCTTGATTTACTGCAAAATCACCGCGATCGCTTTGCCCGTGGGTTGGCCAAGGGGTTAATCGAGTGGAGTGGACAAAAGGGAGACATTGAAACTGACTATCCTCAAATTAAAATCCGCCTTAACGGTGAGAACCTAAGAATACCAGGAATTTTAGCCAATAACAATTCTTATATTCCCATTGATTTAGTAGGACAGTTAAGACTTGATGTCAGTCAATTAGGGGATGTTTTGAAAGTCAGACACGGTGGTATTGTCTATGTTAAAGCCGTTGAATTGAATGACTTTAATATTGCTGTTGACTGGGAATCTAGTACAAGAACAGTGATTTTAGATTCATCTCCACAACCCAACCTTGAAGATGTAGCTAACATTATGGGTGTGGGAAGAACAAATCGAGAAGAACTAGAAAAGTATCTAGAGAGAATCAATGATCAAGCTTTAAAAGACTTTCCTGAAATTGCCCAACTCTACATAGAAGAAGCAGAAATTGAAGGAGTGAGTCATGATATTGCTTTCTCCCAAATGTGCTTAGAAACAGGACATTTACAATTTGGTAATCAAGTTAAGAGTAAACAAAACAATTTTTGTGGCTTAGGTGCAGTAGATGGTGGAGGAGAAGGGGCTTCGTTTAAGGATGCAAGAGAAGGAGTTAAAGCTTGTATTCAGCACCTCAAAGCCTATGGAAGTGATGCACCCATTAATGAGCCTCCCATTGTTGATCCTCGCTTTGGTTTAGTCAGTCGAGGAGTTGCTTCTACAGTTCATAAATTAGCAGGACTTTGGGCAAGCGATCCCAAGTATGGGGATAAAATTATGACCATTCTCAAACGGATTAATGGTGTTTTTTAGCTAAGATAACCTGAGTTCGGTGGATCAGAGTTCGGAGTTCGGCAATTTTCAACGGAATAATGAGAAATACAAGTTTCCAATTACTACGATTTATCGAGATTTTGCCTTATGTCGAACTCAGGTTAAGACAAATAGACAGTAGAGGCATAATATATTACGCCCCTACAAAATTACTTTAAACTCGCCAGAAGATAAAATTATACAGTAGCCATAACTTCTGCTTCTTTAGCTTGCATCACTTTCATTAAATCTAACATCCGACAAGAATAACCCCATTCATTGTCGTACCAAGAAATCACTTTAAAGAAGTTAGAATTTAATTCCATACCGGCTTTAGCATCAAAAATACTAGAGTGATAATCTCCTTCAAAGTCCATAGAAACCACATCTTCATCGGTGTAACCTAATACTCCTTTTAACTCACCTAAAGCTGCTGTTTTCATGGCTTCACAAATAGCTTCATAACTGGTAGCTTTTTCTGTTTTAAAGGTTAGATCAACCACAGAAACATCAGGAGTAGGAACCCGTAAAGCCATACCGGTTAATTTACCCTTTAATTCAGGGATCACCAGAGTCACCGCTTTAGCAGCCCCTGTGGAGGCGGGAATGATATTTTGGGCTGCCCCTCGTCCTCCCCGTAAATCTTTCTTGCTAGGCCCATCTACGGTGGGCTGAGTGGCTGTCATGGCGTGTATGGTGGTCATTAACCCTTCTGCTAAGCCGAAGTTATCGTTGATCACTTTAGCAATGGGGGCTAAACAGTTGGTGGTACAACTGGCGTTAGACAAAATATAATCTTTGGTAGGGTCATATTGATGATGGTTCACCCCGACAACAAAAGTATTGACTTTTTCAGGATCTTTCGTTGGTGCAGAAATAACCACCCGTTTTGCTCCGGCTTTGAGGTGTTTACTGGCGGTTTCATGGGTGGTGAATAAACCAGTAGACTCGACTACATAATCTACCCCAATTTGTCCCCAAGGTAATTCTTCGGGGTTGCGAATGGCAAAACAGGGGATAAATTTACCATTGACAACAATACCATCTTCTCTTGCTTCTACGGTTCCATTAAAACGTCCGTGAGTTGAATCATATTTGAGTAAATAGGCGATATTCTTAGCAGGAACGAGATCGTTAATACCTAAAAATTCAAAATCAGGGTTATTAATACCTGCCCTAAATACTAATCTACCAATACGGCCGAACCCGTTAATACCTACTTTGATTTTTGCCATGAGAGAAACTCCTTAAAAAATGAACAATTTTTGAACTTGAAGGGAAAAAATAATGCTGTTTGTTTATCCCGTTGAAGGAAGATTAATTACTCATATACTAGGATTGTTTGGGGAAATTCTCTCAATATGAACAAAGTTTTTAGATTGTTGATCGCCCCTAATTGTAATGTTAAGCTTAAAGACGTTAACCGCATAACAAAAATTTACAGTAATAGTTAAAATAAAATTAATTTTTACGAGAAAAATAGGTCAAAGTTAGAACTCAAAGTCAACCTAAACTTAAGATATCTTCTTTTCATTCTGGTGCATTCTGGTATAATGAAAACTCCGATGGTGAATTGTTAATCTAGCAATCTTCGATTAAGTAATTAAATGGAGACAATATTTTCTAACATTAATCCAGGTGATGTCATTGCTTTTTCTGGTAATGGACTAGATTCTAAGATTATTCGCTGGTTCACTCGCAGTCCTTATAGTCATGTTATCGTTGTATTGGATACCAAGAATACAGATGAAAAACCGAAAGAAATTCTCATTGCAGAATCGACAACTTATACAACTGTACCTAACTTCAACGAACAGAAATGTATAAAAGGAGTCCAAGTTCATCTCTTAAGCCATTGGCTCGATGCCTACAAAACTTGTGGAAAAGCATGGTGGTTTCCCCTAAAGCAAAAGTTATCTCAAGATAAGATAACTCAAATGCAATCATGGTTATGGCATCACTATCATAGTCAAACACCCTTTGCTTGTCATAAAAGTGTAGTTGCTGGATTGACAAGAAATAAATATTTTGATTCAGAAATACCAGAAAAATTAACAAAAACAAATACTGGTTTTTTTTGTTCTGAACTTGTCACTGAAGCTTTACAAATAGCTGGTATTATTAATTGTAAAATTAATCCAGCTTACCAAACACCTAAAGATTTAATGAATCTGGATTGTTTTCAAGAACCAAAGCTGATTTTATGATAATTTAATTCAAACATTATGTTAAAAATAGACCGATTATTAGATTTTGGGTTTCGTTCAATACATCAAAATAATCTAGTTTATGTGACTTGTTGGGAAGATCCCAGACTAGATAGAATGGCCATGAAGCTAACCGAAAATGATACAGTTCTGGTTTTAACTTCAGCAGGATGTAATGCTCTTGATTATGCACTTGATGCACCAGAACACATTTATGCTGTGGATGTTAACCCTCGTCAAAATGCTTTACTGGAATTAAAAATTGCCGGAATTAAAGAACTTGATTACCGTAGTTTTTTTAAACTTTTTGGAGAAGGTTATTTATCCAACTTTACTGAAGTTTATCAAAAACTTCGTGTTCATTTATCTCCTTTTACTCAACAATACTGGGATAAGAATGGGTTAAGATACTTTGCTGGCAAATCTCCCTTTTTCTTTAATGGGACAACAGGGACTTTTGCTCGATTGATTAATTTTTATATTGATAATATAGTTAAGCTTCGGGATGATTTTAATGAACTATTAAAAGCTCAGACAACGGAAGAACAACGTCGAATATATGACAAAAATATCAATGATAAGTTTTGGCAAAAATATCTTCATTATCTGATGAATAGTGACTTAACACTTTGGATGCTTGGGGTTCCTCCTGAACAAAGAAAACAAATGGAACCCTATTTAAAAAAGGGAGTAGCTGGATTTGTAGAAGATTGTTCTCGGACAGTTTTTAGCGAAATTCCGATCTGGGAT
>JAAUYD010142734.1_pt1 | contig 15371 bp, 13 predicted proteins | sample 7278101 | NCBI WGS metagenome assembly JAAUYD01 (sample SAMN14350128, study PRJNA611818) | marine sediment metagenome | isolation source: surface marine sediment (0.6m) | place: French Polynesia: Moorea | collected 2018-08 | reverse complement strand
ATAAGCCTTTGTGAGGGAATGTGGGGAGTGTGGGAAGTGTGGGGAGTGTGGGAAGTGTGGGGAGTGTGGGAAGTGTGGGGAGTGTGGGAAGTGTGGGGAGTGTGGGGAGTGTGGGGAGTGTGGGAAGTGTGGGAGGTTTAACTACCAACTATCAACTGTCAACTATCAACTATCAACTGTCAACTGTCAACTATCAACTGTCAACTGTCAACTGTCAACCGTCAACTATCAACTGTTCAAACTGCTGCCAACAAAGATACATCGCCCGTGGTACATGAAAGCAACCTTTCCATTTACCACCTTTGAGGTTTAATAGCACTTCCCCACGACGGTTGAGATAACCAAACCACTCTCCATTTTCAGGATCGGCGAAGTGTGACCAAGTATATTCATGTATTTTATGATACCAGTTTCTAAAAGTTTCCCGACCTGTGAGCCGATAGCCCATTGCCAATGCGACTAGAGATTCTAAATGCACCCACCACAATTTTTGATCCCATTCCAACTGCTCTGGGGGATATCCTTTTGCATCCATGAAATAATACAATCCGCCATACTCCTTATCCCAAGCAAAATCAAGGATATTCAACACCACATCCATGGCTTGGTTAATTAGTTGGTTATCATGACGGCGTTGGGCAATATCCATGATAAACCACATAGCTTCAATTCCATGGCCAGGATTAATCAGTCGTCCTGCAAAACAGTCAAGGAGCGAACCATCAGGAGCAACATTTTCTAACATTAACCCCCGTTCTTTATCTAGGAAATCTATCATCACTTCCCTGACTGTTCCGTCGAGAACTTCCTCTAAGGTTTCACTTGCCAGTAGCCATGACATTTCTAAGGATAGGTTAGCTAAAATCATCGGCACAGCCAAAGCTTTCATCGGGCGAGTACCAGGATAGGTTTTATTGTATTTGCCCTTGGGGTTGGATTGGCGGCGTAAAACATTGTTGTAAGCTTGTAAGGCTACATCCTTTGCCCATTCTTCCCCAGAAGCCAAAGCGTACTGACTAAACGCCATCGCTGCGAAACAGTCAGAAAAAATATTGTATGGTTGCACTAAGGGTTTACCATCCCTGGTGAGAGCAAAATACCAATTACCTTCCCCATCCCGTCCATGTTGAGCCAGGAAATTCGCACCATTAGCAGCAATTTTCAGCCAATCTGGCTTTTTCTCTAGTTGGTTATAAAGGGTGGAAAATAACCATACTTGGCGGTTTTGCAGCCAGATAAATTTGTCTGTATCGTATACATTGCCCTTTCTATCCAAACAAGTAAAATAACCACCATATTCCCAATCAAGGGAATGCTGTTCCCAAAAAGGAATAACATCTTGGAGTAGGGTATTTTTGTATAGGGCAGCTAGTTCTAGAAAGTTTTGTGTCATTGAGTATTACTTTTTATATCATGTCCGCTTGATTACTTATGATATTGCCATCTATGCAAAAATCACCAAAACTCTTCTCCCCCCTGCGCCCGTTCGGCTGAGCTCACGGCCGAAGCCTGCCCCCTTTCAGTCTTAATGATAAGTCTTTAGCCGGACATGATATTAGGCGTTGCTGAATCAAGATATGAATTTGTCTCACGCTCCAGGTGCTCCAGGCGCAGAGAACAAGAGTTTAAGATATATGATTTTTCAAGTTCATATTACAATTTAGCAACGCCACTTTTTACTTAGGGTGCGGCTGAATAACTATAAAACATTGATTTATCAATCCTTTGAGGCTATTTATTGGGGAGGGGCGTACAAGGGAATTAGGATTTTAGGTCGAAAATTCTTGCATCTGTCAATTTTTGCTTATAAAAATAATAGAAAAAAGAAGCCCAAACTGTCTCCTGTCCCCTGTTCCCTGTTCCCTGTTCCCTGTTAACTGGGGATTATGGATAAAATTTCCGCCAAATCTTGAATAAAATAATCTGCTTGTGCTTTCACCTTTGCTCGCACAGCGTAACGTCCAAATCCGATGAACATATCCACCCCTGGTTTGGTTTCTAAATCGCTGACACCATCGCCCACGGTTACTATAAGACTAGGAGAATATTGCTTGCGAATTTTGTTGACAATCTCCAGTTTACCTCCAGAGCGAGTCGTTGGATAACTGCGCTGGAAATCTTGATAACTTCCATCTGGATTAAATATCAGTGGTACAGCTTCTATGGACTCAATTCCCAAATATTGAGCTAGGGGTTGAATCCCTTGTACATAGCCAGCACTTAAAATAATGGGCAACCACCCTCTTTCTTTCAGGGTTGCGATCGCAGATAATGCACTTGGCTCCACTGTCTGGATATATAATTTACCAATGTTGGTAACTTGTTCTAGGGTAGGTTTAATAATTTCTAGTCGTTTGGCAAACACGCTTTCCAGGGGAATTTTTCCCTCCATAGCTGCATTTGTCATCTCTTCAATCTGTTGACGCACCCCATCCCCGGCTATGCGAGCTAATTCATCAATCCCTTCAATGCTGCTGAGGGTGCTATCACAATCAAAAATAATAATTTTACTAGAAACCATTAACTAAACCCTACATTGCTATAACTAGTTCCGCACAAAAAATATAACTGAAAACCGTATTCCTGTTGAATAATCTCCAATGGAAAGCTAAGACGAGCATCCCTATCTCAAGTCATAAGTAATAAGTAATAAATTTTACCTCTGCCTCAAGCTAATGCTCCCCTTTGCTCCGTCCAAAGGAGAAGGGACAAAAATTAAACAAACATAAATATAACTGGAAACAGCATACAGGTAAAATATCCGGGAGCGGGGTTACGCCCTGCTCTTTTAAGACAGGGTGAAAAAGTGATGGGCAGATTTATCTGCTGTGATAAAATTTTTATAGCAAGTAAGAATAACCATCTACGTGTAGATGCATCCTAGTAAGGAGAAATCCCTGCGACGAAGAACCGACTCCCGAAGTGAGAGACGACTAGACGAGCAAGTAATGGCGGGATGTTGAGCGTACCAAACTGGCATTGTGGTGGACTCGGAAAGCAACAAAAATTGAAAGTAAGCGCGATTGCAGTATTGATTTATTGATAACTGTTTTGAGCGTCTAGGGGAATACTTGACTATTCCTTTTAAGCAAGTCTTAAAGAATCTGCCTCTCTTGGGAGCGCAGAGTGTCAAATACCTGTGATAACGCGATATCATCATATTTTGTCAGCTTGCATTCTTTACCAGGCATCTATGGCGGCTTCCTACTCTGCATCCTCCCCTGCTAACAACTCCAACAATAGCAATAATATTATCTCCGACACCCGAGAGGTAGACGTAAGTAAGCTCAGTCAAATGTACCAGCATTACGTCGAGATAAAACACCAGCACCTCGATGCAATATTGCTGTATCGGGTAGGAGATTTTTTTGAATGCTATTTCCAAGACGCTGTTATATTAGCCCAGGAATTGGAGCTTGTCCTCACGAGCAAACAAGCAGGGGATCAAGGAAGGGTAGCCATGTCTGGTGTCCCCCACCATGCTTGGGAACGTCATGCCACCCAGTTAGTAGAAAAGGGCTATGCGGTGGTAATTTGTGATCAAGTGGAAACTGCTGCAGAAGCTGCGGGGAGGTTGGTACGCAGGGAAGTAACCCGCATCCTTACCCCAGGAACTTTGCTGGAAGATGGAATGCTCAAGGCAAGTCACAATAATTACTTAGCGGCTGTGGTAATTGCTAGGGATAATTGGGGTTTGGCCTATGCAGATATCTCCACGGGGGAATATTTAACTACCCAAGAAAGTGGCTGGGAATTACTTACCCAAGAATTGATGCGCTTACAGCCAGCAGAGATATTATTTCCCATCAATGCCCCCAATTTAGGTAGTTTCTTGCGTCCAGGGGAAAAATCAGAGGAATTACCCGAATGTTTGCCAGCCTCATTTTGCTATGCATTGCGATCGCAAATTCCCTTTTCCTTGGGAGAAGCAAAGTCAAGATTATTACACAAATTTCAAGTCGGTTCCTTAGAAGGTTTGGGTTGCGAGCATCTCCCTTTGGCAGTGAGGGCAGCAGGGGGCCTTTTAGAATATTTATCTGAGACTCAAAAGGAAACTTCTATCCCCCTCCAGCCCTTGCGTACCTACACTATCACTGACTTCCTGATTGTAGATTATCAAACCCGTCGTAACCTGGAAATTACCCAAACCATCCGCGATGGTAGCTTCCATGGTTCTTTGTTATGGGCCTTGGATAGAACCAGCACCGCCATGGGGGGAAGGGCTTTACGCCGGTGGTTATTGCAACCATTACTAGATATTCAGGGTATTCAAGCCAGGCAAGATACCATTGCAGAGTTGGTGGAAAATACTTCCTTAAGGCAAGATTTACGGCATTTATTCAAGCAAATTTACGATTTAGAACGTCTGGCAGGCAGAGCTGGTGCGGGCACTGCAAATGCCAGGGATTTAGTGGCTCTAGCAGATTCCCTATCGAAGTTGCCAGAACTAGCTTATTTGGTGGATGAAGCTAACTCTCCTTTTCTGAAGACTTTACAAAAAGTGCCATCGGTATTATCAGAGTTAGGCAGCAAAATTCGGGGTTACATAGTCGAGTCGCCACCAATCCACATCAAAGAAGGGGGATTAATTTGTGGGGGAATTGATAACTTATTGGATGAAAGAAGGGCAATGGTGGAGTCCGATAGACAATGGATTGCCAATTTAGAAATTGATGAGCGAGAACGGACGGGAATTACCAATTTAAAGGTAGGATTTAACAAAACCTTTGGTTACTATATCAGTATTTCCCGCTCCAAAGCCGATTTAGTTCCCGAAAATTATATCCGCAAGCAAACCCTAACCAATGAAGAACGCTACATTACCCCAGAATTGAAGGAAAGGGAAGCCAGAATTTTAACCGCACGGGATGATTTAAATCAGTTGGAGTACGAGATTTTTGTAACCTTGCGGGAAGAGGTAGGTAAACAAGCGGATGTAATTCGCCAGCTATCTCGGGCGGTGGCGGCGGCGGATGTGCTGTGTGGTTTAGCTGAGTTGGCGGTGTTTCAAGGTTACTGTCGTCCTGAAATAGTCCCAGGACGGGAGATTATGGTGGTAGATGGCAGGCATCCAGTGGTGGAACAGTCCTTACCTGCGGGTTTCTTTGTCCCCAATTCCACCCAAATAGGCAACGTGGGCAACGGATTAAATACGGATGTAACGGATAGGTTATCTGTGGGGGGACAAGATAATTCATTCGCTACATCCGCTACATCCGCTACATCCGCTGCCCAATCCGCTGCCCAATCCGCTGCCAAATCCGCTGCCCAATCCGCTGCCAATCCTGATCTAATTATTCTCACCGGGCCAAACGCCAGTGGTAAAAGTTGTTACCTAAGGCAAGTAGGGTTAGTTCAACTGATGGCGCAGATAGGTAGTTTTATACCTGCGAAGTCAGCAAAACTAGGGATATGCGATCGCATTTTTACTCGGGTAGGGGCGGTGGATGATTTGGCCACTGGTCAATCTACTTTTATGGTAGAAATGAATGAGACGGCTAATATTCTCAACCATGCCACTTCTAGTTCTTTGGTGTTGTTGGATGAAATTGGCAGGGGAACGGCGACTTTTGACGGGCTTTCTATTGCTTGGGCGGTGGCGGAATATATTGCTACGGATATTTGCTCCCGGACGATTTTTGCTACCCACTACCATGAGTTGAATCAGTTGGCGGGGATGTTGTCGAATGTGGCGAATTATCAGGTGACGGTGAAGGAGTTACCGGACAAGATTATCTTTTTACACCAAGTACAACCAGGGGGTGCGGATAAGTCCTATGGGATTGAAGCTGGGAGATTGGCGGGTTTACCAGGGGTGGTAATTACTAGGGCAAAACAGGTGATGGGACAGATTGAGAAGCATAGCAAAATTGCTATGGGTTTACAGAATTTGGATGAGTAGGGTTGATTGCCAAATTATTTGTCGGTGATTTTATTTGATATCAACCTTTTTGCTACATAACAAATTTCTTTACCAAAACGGTAAATTATTACATATGTTGATATGATATTTGTCCTGGAATATAACAAATTTCTTTACCAAAATGGTACACTTGTATTAGACCGTTAGGAAATGGAAATCACCTTCGCTGACAGCAAACTGCAAAAACTATGCGAGCAGGAAAAACAAGCACAAAAGAAATTGGGTGCACAATGTGCCAAGAAATTGAGAACCCAGCTGATGATTATTGCTGTTGCTAGTTGTGTCACAGAATTAGTTATAGGTCATCCCCATCCCTTAAAAGGAGATCGGGCAGGTGAATTTGCAGTAAATTTAGAAGGTGGTAAACGACTTGTATTTAAGTCTGATAACGATCCCATACCCTTGAATGAGGATGGAAGCATTGATTGGTCAAAAGTTACTGCTGTTTGCATTGTTTTCATTGGAGATTACCATGACTAAGACAACCCGACCCTTTACTCCAGATTGGGTATCTTCCCCTGGTGATGCCATTGCTGAATTTTTAGAAGAGCGTGATTGGACACAAGCAGAATTAGCAGAGCGTCTAGGCTATACCGCAAAACACATTAGCTTGCTGCTTAATGGCAAAGCACCTGTTAATGAAGAAACAGCTTTGAAGCTAGAACGGGTTTTAGGAATGACAGCAGCGTTTTGGCTTAGATATGAAGCCCAATATCGTGCTGCTTTGGCCAGAAAAGATGAGGAAAATTGTTTAAAGGATTGGATATCTTGGTTAGATAAGTTACCAGTTAGAGAATTGATGAACCAAGGTGCAATTCCCAAGTGTAATTTAATTGCTAAAAATAAGCCAGAAGTAGTAAAAAATTTACTGCATTTTTTTGGTGTTGCTTCACCAGAAAAGTGGGAGAAATGCTACGGAAGTTTAGAAGTGTCTTTTCGTCGCACTCGCAAAGAACAAAGTGATGTTGGTGGTATTTCCGCATGGTTGCGTTTGGGTGAAATAGAAGCAGAAAAACTAGATTGTCCTAAATACAGTAAACTCAAGTTTGAAAAAGCAGTGCGGGAAATTCGCACGTTGACGGTGTTACCACCAGAAAAATTTAAACCAAGGATGCAACAGTTATGCCGAGAATCTGGGGTGGTGCTGGTTTTAGTACCTGCAATTAAAGGAGCACACGTTAGTGGTGTAGCGCGGTGGTTAAATCCCCATAAGCCACTGATTCAACTTTCACTTTACGGTAAAACCAATGATCGCTTTTGGTTCAATTTCTTCCACGAAGCAGCACATATCCTCTTACATAATAAGGATAAGGAAAATATTTTTCTCGATGAATGGAATAGTGGGAAAAGTTTGGAATCTGAACTAGAACGGGAAGCTGATAAATGGTCACGGGATTTTTTGATACCCCCTGAATACGCAGGAGAATTAGCACAACTCAAATCTAAAAATGATGTTGCTTATTTTGCACAGCGTATCGGTATTCATCCTGCTATCGTTGTTGGACGGCTACAGCATGATCATCTAATAAATTATTCTTCAATGAATGGGTTTAAGGAGAGTTTTTGTTTTCAAGGTGTAGAATAAGTTCAAGATGATACAAGCTATTGGATATAAACAATAGGCACAGTGGGGGGTTTTCCATTGGTAGTAAAATTTAATCCGTGTTCAAATCAATAGATTAAGGAATGAAACGGATTATCAAGATGGATTAATTTTAAAGTTCTAACAAGGCTTCCTTATCGTTAGCTAGTAAGCCATGTGCTGCTTCTAGCATGGAAGTTGCTATATCTTGCAAATCTTGACGATTGGTTAAATAGGTTTGTAAGGCATCTATCGGATCTATACTGTTACATGCACTTAATTCTGGAATCCGAGGCCTAGCTAATTGGCTGATTAATTCTGGTTGAATGGTGTAGTTATGAGCTACCTTCAAAGCCTGATGCAATTCTGGAGTATCAATCAAATCCAATTGCTCAGAACGGATTTTGTAAATTAATCTCACCACAGCATCTTCAATATTATACTTGGCGATCGCTTTTATAATCGCAGCTTGGGGAGCTTCTTGTTTAGATACGTCAACTTCAATGGTACAAAAATTACGCACAACTAGGGGACAAAATTCCCACTCAGCTTTACCCTTTTCTAATTCAACAATCACATAACCCTTGTCTTCTTTCTCTTCACTGAAGTCTACCCGCTCAATACTCCCTGGATAAATGATTGGCGGATCGTTAGTTTTATTTAAGTTCTGGTGGCGATGGACATGACCTAATGCAACATAATCAAAACAAGGTCTTGTCAACAAAGATAATGGCAGGGTAAAACCTTTACCCACTGCTAAAAAACGCTCTGCCCCAAAGGAAGCATTATCCGTCATCAAATGACCTAAAAGGATGGTTGGTACGTTAGGATCGAGGCGGCGAATCTCCCCTTCTAATACCAATCGCAAGCGTTCAACTAATAGCTGGTTGATTTGCGCTAAAGACATTCCTTGGGTTTCTTGCTTAGTCATGAGTGCAGAACGAGTCAACCAAGGTAGGGTAACCACCTGCACTAAGCCATTATTAGTTTGGATGGAATGGGTTTTTAAGGTATCCCCTACTACAAAGCCATGTACCCCTAAGGTACGGTAAATACATAGACTTGCCCCTCCTTGCCCTTGGGAATGTTGGTCGTGATTCCCCACTAGTAATACAGTGGGAATATCTGCATCTACTAGGCGGCGAAACTGGCTGGCAAAGGCTTGCTGAACATAAGGTGGCGGTGTGGCATCGGGAAATGCATCTCCTCCAAATATAACCATATCCACCGGATCTGCTAAGGCCCGATCAATACATCGAGATAGGGTATTGACAAAATCTTCTAACCGTGTATTAAATCCAGTTTCAGGGTTGATGCGTCCGTGGGAGAAGCCACTTCCCATGTGGATATCGGACAGATGGAGGATTTTAATCATAATTGAGGACTCAATTTCATCTTCTCAATCGTAGATAACCTTTTTGAACAATAAAAAGACTCCTGACATCATATTTCCTTTTATTTTTTTGGTGAGTTTGATGCCAGGATTGACTGCTTGTATAGCAATGGACATATTGGTTCCGAAGAGACAGGGGGCAGGGGGAGTGAGTAATGAGTAATGAGTAATGAGTAATGAGTAAGTTTCTTTAATACCATCAACTACCAACTATCAACTACCAACTATCAACTACCAACTATCAACTGTCAACTGTCAACTGTCAACTGTCAACTGCTATACCTATTCACCCAAAATACTTACCTGCATTTCCTCCTGCTGTTTTTAGTGCTGTCGAACTCACTTTGCATTTGGGTGGCATGCTTTCATGGATTATTCTCGCCAAAACCAAGAAAACAGAGTACAACCCGCCACTAATTTAATTACTTCGAGTATCCAGTAACCGCCATGCATCATATTCATGGTGAATGGAATCTCAACAGTTGTTTGTAATAAATTCATCTGCAAACCAATGGCAGACATTTGTGGTGTGAGGATATAGGTATCCACCAAGCATATCCCAAGTAGTAGTATGGCTAAAAAGACCATACCCCGATGTAATTTATTCTCTTTGTTATTGAGTGCTAATATCCCAGTTAACACTAAGCCCGCAGACAATAATTCAATGCGATTAAAATTCCAAAAAATTGTATAACCAGCCTGGGCAAAGCTGGCTTGGCTCATCATGCCAGAGACATATAAACTAGGCATAATTACCCAGTCAATAACCAGACTAGCACTGAGCCAGAAGCCCAAAGTTAAGATGACAATATTTTGCCAAACAGGGCGTTTGTATCCGAAATTAGAAATAGTATTCATATGGAATAATTGCAGGTGCTTTATTATTAGTATCGCACTGAAACTAGTTTTGACAATAAATGTCTATTATATTTTACAAAGTAATTGTCAAACTAAAATTAGCTCATTTTAAGAAATATAAAGTAATGTCAAGTTTAAGTATTTTATATTAGAAAGTAATGCTGTGAGAATCAGCTGTTTAAGGAATGATGCGATTAAAAAATAACTGTAGGAACACAACAAGTCAGATACCAACATTTATTATCTCCTAAATTCCTATCCCACCGATGGTTATAAACCATCGTCTCAAAGCAAAAGTCCTCTAAAAGAGGACTCAATGAAAATTTTAGTCCGTTTGAACGGACTTATACTATGAGACTGGGATTTTCAATCCCAGGCGCGATAAAGGTTGTAACGATTTGATGGTATTCTTTGATGTTGGTAAGCTGGTACGCATTTACTTTATATAACAAACGCGGGCAAGATGCTGTACACTACGGCTATTCTAGATTTTCGGTTTATACAATTTAGCTGCACATCAGCTTAATGACAAGACCTTAATCCTGAGATTTAAAAAATACCTATCAGTAGAGCACTAGTTATCATCAGCAAAGCGAAAGAAAAGATACCCAAGACTACTACTAAGCCATTAATATGGGAGCTGTGGGTTTGCTCCATGGCAATATCTTCTTCATTCAATCGCATTTGCCGAATCAGGTTAGAAATTTCTTTGGCATCTCTAACATGATGTAATGCTTTAGTTTCCCCATTAGGATATTTGAAAACAAAATAAGTAGGAACTGTGATGTGGCTACCTGTAATGTCGTATTTATCTACGGCTATTTGTTTTGCTTTGTCTTCAATGCTTTGAGACTGTTCAACGATTATATCCCCTGGGTTTGCAGTGAGGTGCTTTGTAGCTATTGCATGTCCAGCCATAAAAGCCTCCAAATCTTAAGCAGATTCTAATTTTGATTTTCTATATTCGTCCATCATAAATACTTTTATGGTCTACTATGAATGGTATGATAAATTATTTAAAATAGGTTATAAATACTTCATTATAAATGTGAAGATATTTATCAAAGAGCTTAAGATTTAATATAAATATTTATACTAAAATCCCCATAGTAATTATAAAGCATTGGCGGTAAATAAAGAACTCTATTTTTTTAAGAAGTTAGGGATCTGAACAAATTAAAACAAGCATTGAACATAAATATAGGAATCCGGTTTGATTTTGTGAAAAATACCTAGTACTCCGCCAAGGGAACTATAGGAATCCTAATTGATTTTTGAAATATACGTAGGGTGTGTTGTCGCAGAGCGCAACGCACCATTATATAAGGAGTTAGGTGCGTTACGACTTACGTCTAACACACCCTACAAATACTAAAATCCAAAATCTAAACTTCGACAAGCTCAGTTACCAATCCAAAATCCAAAATCTAAAATCTAAAATAAGCTACAATGCCAGTATTGCAAGCATTTTATCCCAATCTAAGCTTCATGCTGGAAACCCTGCAAACCCGAATTTACGAATTAGAACAATTTGCCAATACATTGGTGGCGAATCAACTCACCCACCTGAGTTTATTAAGTATTGGTGTAATTTTTGCGGCTGGATTACTTACTAGTCTCACACCCTGCATGCTGTCCATGCTGCCCATAACTATTGGCTACATCGGTGGTTATGAAGCTAAAAATCGTCTCCAAGCAGCTGCTCAATCTACATGGTTTGCCTTGGGTTTGGCAACAACCTTGGCAGGATTGGGAATTATAGCCGCAGCGATTGGTAAGGTATATGGACAAGTAGGTATTGGTTTACCCATAATTGTCAGCGTCATTGCCATTCTCATGGGGTTAAATTTATTAGAAGCATTACCCTTACAAATGCCTTCTTGGGGAGGAACAGATTGGATACCCCCGGAATTACCCCAAGGTGTACGAGCATATTCAATTGGTTTAAGTTTCGGTTTAGTGGCTTCCCCTTGTAGCACCCCCGTATTAGCAAGTTTGTTGGGTTGGGTTGCTCACACCCAAGATTTAGTTTTGGGAGGGGTTTTGTTACTGGCTTATACTGCTGGTTATGTGACTCCGTTGATTGTGGCGGGTACATTTACTGCTTCAATTAAGAAGGTTCTAGAATTGCGCCGTTGGTCAGCATGGATTAATCCTGTTAGTGGTGTATTGTTAGTAGGATTTGGCGTATTTTCCTTAATGTCTCGATTCCCCTTGGTAGTTTTTAATCAATGACTTTAGATAATACAACCCCAGATAATACAACCCCCAAAAATTCTAGCTGGTGGTCTGCTTTTGTGCGTTTGTTAAGAAAGGAATTTTTACCCTTAATTACAGATTTGCGCTTGGCGATTGTCATGCTATTGCTAATTGCTTTATTTAGCATCACAGGTACAATCATTGAACAAGGAGAATCCCTCAATTTTTACCAAACAAATTACCCAGAAAATCCAGCTTTATTCGGGTTTTTGTCCTGGAAAGTCCTTCTGAGTTTGGGATTAAATGATGTTTACCGTACTTGGTGGTTTTTGACACTGCTGATATTTTTTGGGACTAGTTTAACAGCCTGTACTTTTACCCGCCAATTACCGGCATTAAAAGCTGCTCGACGGTGGAAATTTTACGATCAACCCCGACAATTTCAAAAACTCGCTTTGAGTGCGGAGTTTGAGTTAGACAAAGACAATACCGCACCCTTAGAAAATCTTACCCAAATATTGAGCGATCGCCGCTACAAAATATTTCAAGAGTCATCAGGAATTCTCTACGCTCGTAAAGGTATCATTGGGCGTATTGGACCAATTGTTGTCCATATAGGCATTGTTTTGATTCTTTTGGGGGGTATTTGGGGAGCGATGACTGGGTTTATTGCTCAAGAAATGGTTCCCAGTGGAGAAAGTTTCCAGATTAAAAATATCATCAGTGCTGGGCCTTGGGCAAGAAAACCAAATTCCCAAGATTGGTCTGTGCGGGTAAATCGCTTTTGGATTGACTATACTCCCAATGGGGGAATTAACCAGTTTTATTCCGATATGTCGGTAGTTAATCCCCAAGGAGAGGAAATTGACCATCAAAAGATTTTTGTCAACCAGCCTTTACGCTATGATGGAATCACTTTTTACCAAACCAGCTGGGGTATTTCTGCTGTTAAAGTCCAAATTAATAACAGCCCTATTTTCCAACTACCAATGGCACAATTGCGTACTAATGGCCAAGGTAAATTGTGGGGGACTTGGATTCCGACTAAACCCGATTTAAGTGCGGGGGTTTCTTTAATTGCTAAGGATTTACAAGGTACTGTTTTAATTTACAATTCCCAAGGTCAATTAATGAATACCTTACGTGCGGGTATGTCTACCCAAATCAATGGTGTTACTTTAAAACTTTTAGAAATCGTGGGTAGTACTGGTTTACAAATTAAATCAGACCCTAGTATTCCCATAGTTTATGCGGGCTTCGCCACCCTGATGTTGGGTGTAATCTCCAGTTATTTTTCCCACTCCCAAATCTGGGCTTTACAAAAAGATGGTCGTTTGTATGTTGGTGGGAAAACCAATCGCGCCCAAATTACCTTTGAACGGGAAATTATCGGAGTTTTGGATAGGTTGAATTCTCAAGAACAACCAGGGGAAAAAGCGACTGCTTAGAGAATGTTTGGTTCTCCTAAGAGGATGGACTCGCGCAAAGGCGCAAAGGCGCAACAGCGGTAAGCCATTGCGGTGGACGGGTTTCCCGGCATAAAGCAACTGCCGTCAACTGGCGCAACCCGGAGGGCTTTCCGAAGGATAGACGCTAAAAAGAAAAGGTAAAATCAAAAAAACTCTGGGGTTGAGTCGCTCTCTTTCTGATGTTTGACTTCAACTACTGTATGCACATTCCCACGGGGGGAGAAGTCTGCTTTGACTGTCATTTCTAGGGGGTCGCAAGCTGCGACAAAATCATCTAAGATTTGATTGGCGGATTCCTCGTGGGATATGTATTTGTCCCGGTAATTATTAATGTAAAGTTTGAGAGCTTTTAACTCTACCACCTTCTCATCGGGTACATAGGTAATATGAATAGTGGCAAAATCAGGATAGCCAGAAAATGGACACTTACAGGTAAATTCTGGCAAAGTAATATCAATATTATATCGGCGACCTAGACGGGGATTGGGGAATGTAATTAATTTACCTTCTGCAATTTGCCGTTCACCATATTTCATTTCTTGATTGTCAGCAGATGCAGTTTCGGGTGAGGAGTTACTCATGTAATAAATTGCCAATCAATTTTAGATTTTAGATTTTGGATGTTAGATGTTAGATGTTGGATATTAAAAAATAGATAATCAGTTATCTAATTTGGAAAACAGATCATCCGTTAATCCGTTACCTAATCCGTTGCCCATTATTCCCTATCTGGACAATTCTCATCATCCCAACCATGGGGATGCATAGCACAAACTAACAAGTTACCACCATATGCTTGACCGTGGTAATGCATACAACCCATACAAGCTGGATTTTTTTCTGGTGTTGCTTCCACTGGGTAGGGAAAAGCGGAGTCCATATCACCCACCATATCTTCCATTTCCCAGTAATGATCGAATAAAGGCTCAGTTATGCCATTAAAATAATCTTCTATATCAGTAGCGATATCAGTAGCGATTGATTCTTGTAATTGGTCAGTTATTTCTTCGGCGAATTCAAAAAATGTATCTACCATTTCGTTTATTCCTTCGTTTATTCCCAGGAATAACTGATCGACTTCATCAGCCACTGTTTGGATAATTTCCCAAAAATCTTTTTCTAATTGTTCCATAAATTTGATGCCCTCAATGGCTATGAATTGGGGGAATGCCTTCCCAGAGGTTTAGTCATAACATAAAGACTACTCTTTAACGTAACCAATTGCCTATGGATGCAATTGACTAATTTACCAACAATACTAGCACCACTGCACATCAATCAGCGCCAACCAAAAGCCAAAAATACTGTTTCCTCTAGTTTTGACGTTTGATAAATGGTTAGTTTATTTAATGCTTTGATTCCTTCAATAGAAGCCCTGAAAAATTTTTCTCAATAAATGGTATATGAATCTATCAAAAATATAAACAACACTTATTTATCTTTTTGCAAATTTTTTAATTCTTCTTGCAGATTTAATACTTGCTGGCGTAAATTATCCACATTATTGTCCGACGAGGGTGCTTGTGCTTGTTGTGTAGGTTGGTCGTCTTCCTCTAAAATCTCAATGCGACGGGGTTCTGAAGAAGGTTCTTTTTGTGCCTCAACATTAGTTTGTGCCTGTTGTTGGGCTTGTCTCATCATATCTTCAACAAACCGACGAGCTTCTTCGGTATTCATTTCTCCCCGTGCCACCATTTCATCGGCCAGGTTTTGAACTTGCGATCGCAATTCGGCAACTTTACTGCTAGCCTGCTCACCGGCGTAAGCAGCTAACCCGACACCGAGGTAGAAAGTTTTTTTAACAATATCTCCAAAACCAGGCATTACAGCTTTTTCATTGCTAAAATGGGGCGACCCGGAGACTACGCCTACTACAAGCATCCCGTGTTGCTGCTACCTTCCGGTCCTGACAAGGTTTAGGCGTTGCAGTCGCATAGATCCAGGTCT
>JAAUYD010085058.1_pt1 | contig 15372 bp, 14 predicted proteins | sample 7278101 | NCBI WGS metagenome assembly JAAUYD01 (sample SAMN14350128, study PRJNA611818) | marine sediment metagenome | isolation source: surface marine sediment (0.6m) | place: French Polynesia: Moorea | collected 2018-08 | reverse complement strand
CTATCCTGTGTCCCTTTGCATTTCGTAGGTTGGGTAGAGCCTACGCCAGGCTTTGTTGGATTTCGTTGCACTCAATCCAACCTACATGTCACCGGTATTATTGCCAAATGCGAAACCCAACAGCGATCGATTTCGGAACCGAGCCCGAAAAGTTTCTTTTCCGATCAGACTAGACGCTCGCAGCCAGCGGCGGTGCTTGTATCAAAATTCATTTGTCCTTCCGGCCTACATCCCATTAAGAGACCAATCGTAGTGTAAATATTTGACGACGATCCGGCCTGCCTTAGCTTCCAATTCTTCAGCCAGGTCTCCGGTGGCGTACTTAAGGAAAAAACCGTAGATATCATCATTGAAATCCTCTGAGAACCATTTGAAAATCCGGCTGACGTAAAGCTCATTGCCTTCCAGCCGGTAGCTTTTCGGATCATTGATAAAGGACCGGGTCGAATCATCCAGTTGTTGGTCTAAAACAGCCCCACTGAAAGGCTCTGGACGCAACGGTGGGCAACTTTTTGCAGCACAGTTAATGGCAAAATGCACCCGGGGGTCCCCATAACGCGGTCTAAGGATTTCGTGCTCAACATGGTCCAGGGATTTTACCTCCCCGTCAATGCGCACGATCTTCTTTTTCCAAGGGCTTTTGAGCAGGTTTCCCAGATCTTTGATGGACGTGACATCGGGATAGGCGCTTAAGATCAATTTTATGGTCCAGGCGTTATAGGCATTGGTATAGAAGGCAAACTGTTCGTTGCGAGGAAGTCCTGCCGGGACAACATTTTCAAGAATTTTAAGATATCGGTCCAACTTCGCCTCCTCTTTTTTGAATCCTGCATAATTAACTTTCCCAGCCCTAACGTACTGTTTTAGCAATTCAGCGTAAGGTCTGTTATCCACGGCAGGCTCAGCGGCTGCGAAGACCTGCAGTCCAGCGGTGCCGAAAACCATATAAAATGACATTAAAAATGCCAATAGAATTTGTTTGATCTTCATTTTGTCGTCCTTGCTATTTTTATTCCTTATAAAATTTATTTTAACGGAGTAAAGACCGGTTGAGAATTGAAGCCACATTGTAAATGATCTTCATCACCTCAGTTTCATACTATGGTCGTGTCTGATTCAGAAAGCTTACATAAAGCTATGGTTGGTTAAGCGAGAGTCAAGACAGTTGCAATGATTTAAATCAATTTATGATTTTTATCCTCCAAACGTAATCAGGCATCCATCCTGTAATAGTCTTGATTTGGAGAAAAACCGTCTTATATTGACTCTACTTGAATTGATTGATGCTGGTAAGCAATTTAAGCGGCCTCATCTATCGATCTGCAGTTTATTTTTTGATCACTCCCAAAATCCAAGCACAACTCAAACAACATATCCAGAAAGGAGAAAGACAATGCAAGAGCATAGTGGCGCAACTACCATGAAGGGCAATCCGTTAACCTTAGTCGGTCCTGAATTATCAGTAGGAGATTCAGCTCCGGACGTCGAAGTCTTGGACAATGATTTAAATCCGGTCAGACTTTCTTCTTTTAAAGGCAAGATTTGTGTGCTGTCCATTGTACCTTCTCTGGACACGCCGGTCTGTGACATCCAAACTCGAAGGTTTAACGATGAGGCCGGCAAACTCGGCGATGATGTTGTTATTCTGACCATCAGCATGGATTTGCCGTTTGCGCAAAAGCGCTGGTGCGGTGCCGCCGGCGTAGATAAGGTGTCGACGCTTTCCGATCACCGCGACGCTGCCTTTGGAGAGGCATATGGCGTCTTGATCAAGGAATTGCGACTGCTTGCCCGGGCGATCTTTGTTGTGGATAAGCAAGGCACTGTTCAGTACCGTCAGCTGGTCAAAGAGGTCACTGAAGAGCCGAATTATGAAGCCGCGATTGAAGCGATTAAAAAACTGGTATGACTAAAAAGCGAGCTGAGATCACCAAACAAATAGAAAATCCGGAAAGTTGGGTGGACCAGTATGGAGATTATCTCTATCATTTCACCCTAACCAGGATTAAAGACCCCTCAATCGCAGAGGATTTGGTCCAGGAAACCTTTCTTGCGGCCTTAAAAGCGAGGAAAAATTTTCAGGGTCGCTCAACTGCCAGAACATGGCTCATTGCGATCCTGAAGCACAAAATCGTTGATCACATTCGCAAACAGGTCCGGGAACATGCATCGAATAACGTAGAGTCCATGGTAAACGCAACCGCCAACGACCCTGTAGATTCCAGTTTTGATGAAAAAGGTGATTGGCGAATTCGTCCCTCCAAGTGGGCCATCGATCCCATGAAGTTATATGAGCAGAAAGAATTCATGAACATTTTATACCAGTGTTTGGGTGAATTGCCCAAGCGTCAAGCCGAGGCCTTTATGATGCGCGAGATCGATGGCCTCAGCACTGATGAAATCTGTAAGCTTTTAAATATCACGGCGACAAACAGTTGGGTTATGCTTTACAGGGCCCGAATGTGGCTACGGCGGTGCCTTGAAAATAGCTGGCTTAACACAGAACACTAGGAATCTACATGTCACATTGGATGTTTGATTGTAAAAAAGTATCTATGATGGTATCTGAATCCATGGATCGAAATCTTCCGATTCACCAGCGCCTGTTAATTGCTATCCACCTTCTGATGTGCAAATATTGTAATCGATTTAAAAAGCAACTACTGATCTTGAGACTTGCCGTCGGTCTCGACGATATTCACGAAGACGTCGTTGACCGTTTTCCTTCCCTTCCAAAAGAAACCCGTGAGCAAATTAAACAGGCGATGCGAGACTTCTCCCCGGATTCACTTAATACCTGAGCGGTTTCTTCCTTGACAAAAAAAATAAACATCTGTAAAAATTCTATTTATATCAATTCATAAGCCGCTGGCATCGATCGAGTTTGCATCCATCAAGCACGCCCTTGCGGTAACGGTAGGACTTTTTAAATTTTCGTTCCGATAGGCCGGGAAGGCTTATGAATTGAGTTAAACGGCGTAACTAAAATGGAAACACATGCCTGAAAAAGATGTGCCGAACGCTCAAATGACTCAATCAGAGGATACCGTCAACCCGAAAGACAGAGGCGGACGACGGCTTCTGCCGGATCGCCGTCGTTTTGCTTCATCCGAACATTTTCCGGAAAGAAGAAACCTGAGGTATCGCAGAAGTGGTATTGATCGCAGAAATCTGCAGTATCAAAAGATGCGAAAAAGAATTGAACGACGTCGCATTTTCAAGGATAAATATGCCTAAACCGGACAGGCCGGTCTCAGCGCAAGGGTAGATGCCCAGACATGAACGCAGTGATGCATGCAAACTCCAGGTACACATACCATGCGCACAAAATCTGAAAAAAGAGATATTGTGCGGTTTCGCTATGAACTTCCTGTTATTCTCGAGGAGTGTGGTACAGGTGTCCATTTTAATGCCCGGATGTACAACTACAGTTTGCACGGCATGTACATTGAATCAGACCTTTCCCTTTTCTCCGGTACGCGGGTGAACATTTGGCTATCAGATTTAGCCGGATCTTCTTTACCGGAGATTCGCTTTGCCGAAGTGAGGTGGTGTGAAGAAATTATCGCAGCAGTTGTTCTATATAATTACGGGGCAGGCATTCGATATCATCAACCCATCACATTCCGGGAATTTCCAAGGCCTTTTCAGGTTATCAAAGGCGGCCTTAAGGATCCGCTGCAGCCTATAGACTAAGTCCATCGATTCGTAAATACGATGACGTATTTACTCACTCAGGACTTAGTGCTAAGTGAGCAATCATCTTGGAAAGGTCAATAATAATACGTGACTGTAATTGCGAACCGTAGCACTAAGTATCCACGGGTTAGGCTTTAAGGGGCTTTTTCCTGATGGCTTTTTTGTAAGGACCATAAGGTTTTAGGATTTAATCGTCCTTTTTGATGTAATCTCCCGCCTGTATGCCGGAAAATCGCGTCATATTCCCGTTGCCACCGATAATTTTTTGAATTTCTGCGGTAATTTCGGTGCGTTCAATAATTTTTGTGAGCGCTCCAACGCTTTTCTCCAGACGTTCCTGGGTGGAGGACATCTCAAGAAATTTCTGTTTTTCTTGGTAACTAAACCCTTCGCAGCCTGCAATTAAAAATGAGATAGATTTGACCTCCATCATATCGGCAAAACCATATTCACCCTGCAGCCCGGAGAGTCCGGCAAATTGTTTTAAAAGATTCAGGCCATTGTCGGCCAGCCTTTGACAGGCGGCTGTATTCTCTTCCAATTTATCATCGAAAAAACTGACCACAGCCTCCAGATACGGTTTTTGATCATGCAATTCGTTAATCTCAAAACGGTTTTCCCCCCGAGTCAAGATATCCAGCCGGCCATCATCATAGCGCTTTAGAACCTGCTGGATGCTTGCCGTACACCCGATGGACTGAATATCGCTTCCGTTGAAATAAACGATACCGAATTCCTTGTTTTTCTCCAGACATTTCCCGATCATTAATTTATAGCGTTCTTCGAATATATGCAACGGCAGGGGCATTTGAGGCAGTAGGACCAGTCCTAAAGGAAACAGTGGTATTGTCGTTTGGGTTTGCATCAGGTTTTCTCGCAAAAAAATAAACGTAAAAAAGTGTAAGCGTTTACAAGTGCAGGGTTCAAAGGCTCAGCTTTGCAATTTTTTTATATTGTCAAATTTTCTCAACTTTATGCGATTTTTACCGGGGTTCCTGTAAAACAATAAAACAGATTGGCTTTTAACTCAATTCATAAGCCACCGGCCAGTGAAAATTGAATGGGTTCTACTGTTGCCGTGAGGGCATACTTTGCAGTGCAAACCTGATGGATGCCGGCGGCTTATGAATTTCGAACCTTTAACTGGGAACCTCTGAACTTAGAACCCTATTATTATTTAATTACTCTTAATTTGTGCGATTGCTGTAGTTTTTGCCACAATGCGTCCATTATGACGGTAGCAGCATCTTCTGCATGCTGCAATTTCTCATTGGATACCGATCGGCAGGATTTCACCAATTCCTGGTTTCCGGACAGCAAACCGAAGTGGTCCATGATATACGCCCCCAAAGTGAGTTGAAGGCCGGGCAATTCGCTTCGCGCCAGGTTGGCAACCTTAAATTTATCCTTTAATGTCAATTTCGATAATAAATCCTCAACCGCCTCCGCCACGCTCTGTGGTTTTTTTTGTGTTTGTTTAAGTTGCAACTGTAATGGGTTTATGGTCTTATCGTCTCCGGTCATGTTGTCTTGAACCAAGCCAAGATAATAAGCACTTTCAAGGATGCTGAATGTGTCCGAGTAAATGGCTGGATCTTCGCTTGCACGCGCACCGGCAACATTCAAGATTTCAATTTTTTTTTCTTGGATCCAATGGTTGATGGCGGTGGCAGCATGAAAAGCCGCCATCTGAACAAGGTCAATATGAAGCCAGGGTCGGCCGTGTCTGATGGCCATTTCCCGGGTATATTCGGTTCCCCCGGTCAATTCACCATGAGATAGGATCAGAGTCCCATCGGTATCGACGACATTTTTTTCCGTTCGCACGGAATATCGGGAACTCGACGTCTCTTTCAGATGGTATTTTTGCGGCAATGGACCGTCTTCAGATATCCTTCCCCGAGGGATCCAGCCGCCATGGGCGATGCCAAGTTTGATGGCGACATCCAGGGCTGCCCGGTCAACTCCTGTTTGACCTCCTGATACAATCCGCTTAATCACGATAACATATCTTCGATAAATTTGCTGATTTGTACGGCGCCATTGGTCATGTCGCGTCTTACGGGAGCAAGATCCAGCAGATCGGCAAGTTTGGCAGTCCACTTTCCATCGCTGAATTCCGACTCGTTCACTGCAACAGCCGGCATTTGCTTTTTAATAAACGCCACCATTGATTCTGATTCTCTGTAATTCGACCGAGCCACGTATCCGAAGGGCACCCCTCCGTGATAAACTTCGGCTAGGGTACTATATCCGACCTTTCCGATGACCGCGTCCGCCGCATTGACCAGGTCGGGATGGTAAAAATCGGAACGATGGGGTAGAACAATCAAATTTTCAATCCTTTCCATTACCGGGCCGGCTCCCGGCATAACAAATATAATTTGCCGAAATTTACCCAATTCTTCAAAGAAATTGTAACGTTGTGGTATGCCGCCAGTGGTGATCAGCACCATTTTTACGTCACCGGACAACCCCAGTCGCTGCCTGATTTCAACCTCGGTCGATTTTAATTTTCGGCTGACCGGAGCGGTTGTTAGATCTGCCGAATGGTGGCAGCAGATCGGTTCCGTTTGGATGTGATAATCTACCGCATTGAAGATGGGTTGTAAATAATCGATATGTCGTTTGATGGGCTCATTGGAGACGGTATATTGTTGATAGATCCAATCCCAGGTGAAATTTTCGACCAGGATGGATGGGATTTGACTCTCTTTCGCGATCAGGATGCCCAGAGGAGCAATATCGCATACGATTAAATCGCATTTTAAGGCCCCAATCGTTGCAGTGAGAGGTTCAATCAGCGATGGCTGCAGCGGAAAGTAATCATTTAAGGCCCGGAGTGAGTCTTCAAGATCCGCCTCAAAGGCATTTTTTTGTACAAGGCCGACATCGGTGACTACGTGATGATAGGTAAATGGGGTGGACATTGAATCTTCGAAAAACCAAGACGGCACCGAGGTGAAAATTTCAAACCGAACCCCAAGGTCAGATACTGAAAGGGTCTCCATCACCGCGGCTGACCTGGCGGCGTGGCCAAATCCGTGGGGCGAAATAAAATAGGCGATTCGTTTGATCGTCATTTATTCTTCAATTACGAAGTGGGCACGTCTGTTTTTGGCCCAGGCACTTTCTGTCTGCTGAGGATCTAAGGGGCGTTCCTCGCCATAGCTTATCGTGCGAAGTTTTGAGACATCGACACCCAAATCCATCAAAAATGTTTTGGCGCTTTGAGCACGACCTTCTCCCAAGGCCAGGTTGTACTCGTTGGTTCCGCGGTTATCACAATGTCCCTCGATGGTCACCGTTGCTGCGGGATTATCTCGCAGCCATTTAGCTTTTTTCGTCAGTATTTCCTGGGCTTGGGGGGTCAATTGAATACTGTCAAAATCGAAGTAAATGTCTTCATTTTCAAATTGGGTTTTCTCGTCCAGTGCCAGCTCTGAGGTCAGACTATCTTTTTTCAAATTCTCTTCAGCCAGGGCTTTTTGTCGTTCCAGTTCTCTTTGGCGCGCTTCCTCTTGTGCTCTCCTGGCTGCTTCTTCCTCAGCGGTTGGCAGTGTTACGGGTTCCGAACTTATTTTTTTTTTGCTACATGCAGCGGTGAAGAAGATTACCAATACCGCAAGCACCAGGGCCATGATTGTCCAATGTTTTTGCATTGCATCGTCTCCTTATACTCAGAAATGTTTGTCGCCTGGGATGAATGAAAATGAAATTTAACAGCTGAATTGAAGCATTTCAATCAACTGATTTTATATATCATGTTAGGTGATTTGTCAAAATATGCAGGCCAGCGTGACAGTTCAATTCCATTTGGAAGCAGGAGGATTGGCATATGAGAATTTTTTCATCCCCCAAGTCATTTGAAAAGAATTTTGACTTCATGTTTCTTTTCTTCAAATAATGTGTTTCATCGCAACTTTTGATAAGTTTTTTCTGAGCACGCTTTTATCTGATCTGACTGTTTCAATAAGAAGTTGCGCTGCTTGCATATCTGAGCAAGTCATAAAAATTAGTCAAAATTATTTTTGGTTAACTCCATTTATAAGCCACTGGCATTGTTCAGTTTTAGATAAATTAATTTTGATCACCCGGTAACGGTAGAATCTTCTCATTTCTCGTCACGATTGGCCGGGGTGGCTTATGAAGGGAGTTAAAAAAGGCGGCTCATGGGGATATGAGCCGCCTTGGGGGGGAGAGGCATCTTATGTTTTAAGAAGCACTCCACAGGGTAGACGAAGCCTACTATGCCACTATGTGGCATGTCAAGTCTTTTTTTCATTTTTTATGAAAAAAATCGTTCAGGCAAAAACATACCAAGATGCTTAAATAATTAAAATTAATTTTAAAAAATGACTTGAATTCATTTTCTAGGGATGATATTGAGAATCTGAGTTTCACTCGTCAATATATCCAGCTAGATGAAAAAATGGTCTCGGCATTTTTAGCATGGAGATATTTCTACAAATAATCATCACCGGAATTGCAACTGGAGGGGTTTACGGACTCATCGCATTAGGGTTTGTCCTGATTTTTAAGGCTACTGGTATCTTGAACCTCGCCACCGGTGCCTTTATGACCCTGGGCGCTTACATTTGTCTGACGGTTTTGTCCCAACTTGGTGCGCCGTTCTGGCTGGCATTTTTATGTACGATCGGATTTGCAATTTTGCTGGGAGTCGTTCTCGAGAAAATAATTTTAAGACCACTTATTGGAGAACCCATCATTTCTGTGGTAATGGTCACTATTGGATTATCGAGCATTTTGCAAGGGCTTACTCACCTCATCTGGTCACCAGATTTTCGCTCTTTTCCCGAAATATTTCCTCCCGAGCCGCTGGATCTGGGTGTTGCCATCGTTCCATCCGGTCTTCTGTGGGGGTTTATTTTTGCTGCCGTCGGTACGATTATTTTCATTCTCATTTTTAAGCTGACCCGCACCGGTGTCGCCATGCGTGCAACTGCTTCCGATCAGCAGGCAGCTCTTTCCATGGGCATCAGTGTCCGATGGGTATTCGCGCTTTCCTGGAGCTACGGGGCGGTGGCCGCAGTCATCGGGGGCATTGTTATCGGCAACATCAGTGGTATCAGTATTTATCTGGGAGATATCGGTCTCAAAGTCCTTGCAGTGATCATCCTGGGCGGTTTGGACAGCATCGGCGGCGCCATTTTGGGCGGGCTTATCATCGGAGTTCTGGAAAACCTGGCCGGCTTATATCTGGATCCAATCCTCGGCGGGGGCGTCAAAGATGTGGCGCCATTTTTTATTTTAGTCCTGATCATTATGATCCGACCTTATGGTCTATTCGGTAAGAAAATTATCGAAAGGGTGTGACTATAATGCGAAAGTCGGAATGGGGAATGCGGAATGGGGAAGGCGAAGAATTTATGGCATACATAGCGCTGGATTGACTGTATTTTGGGAGTGATGATGCGCTGCGGCGACTTCAAAGAATCATACATTAAAGACGAGCAAATATTTCAGTCTTTTTTCGTTAAATTTTGGCTGACTTTGTTCGTCATGTTTCTCATTCTGATTCCTTTTGTCGCCGATGCATATATTCTTTATGTCGCCAATTTAATCGGTTTTTCAATTATTGGCGCCGTTGGGCTCAATATTCTGACGGGTTATACCGGTCAGATTTCACTGGGGCATGCTGCTTTTATGGGGGTTGGCGGTTATACAGCGGCCATCCTGATGACACAATTGAATTTTTCCTTCTGGCTGGCGCTGCCCTGCGCTGGATTGGTCGCTGCATTGGCCGGCCTGATTATCGGAATTCCTTCGTTGCGGGTCAAGGGGTTGTACCTGTGTATGGCCACCCTGGCTGCACAATTTATTTTTGAGTTCATTTTCATTCACTGGGAATCCATGACCCAGGGGATTCGAGGAATCAATGTGCCGTCACCTGCTCTGGGTAATTTCCCCCTGGATACGGAAAAACGCTTCTATTTCTTAACCCTCTTCATGGTGTTGCTGGCCGTGGGATTTGCCCGAAATCTGGTGCGAAGTCGTGTCGGAAGAGCCTTCGTTGCCATTCGTGACCGGGATCTGGCTGCCGAAATCATAGGGATCAGCCTTTTCAGATACAAGCTGACGGCGTTTGCCATTTCATCGTTCTATGCCGGGGTCGCCGGTGCCTTGTGGGTGAGTTTTATGAGAATTGTCACGCCGGATCATTTCCCGTTTCATCTTTCCATTCAATATCTGGCCATGGTGATCGTGGGGGGATTGGGCAGTGTGCTGGGGTCCATTTTCGGCGCTATTTTCATGGTAATGACGCCGGAATTGCTCAATGCGCTATCAAGCGCCCTCAGCAAAATGATTCCCGATGTCGGGCAGCTTTTTATCCCCATGAAAGAAGTGGTATTTGGCGCTTTAATCGTTTTGTTTCTCATTTTTGAGCCATTGGGGCTTGCCGAAATTTGGCGCCGCATCAAAGCGTTTTTTTTGTTATGGCCATTTTCTTATTGAGGTTCGGGGATTAGCCCCGTCGACGGCCATAAAAGCGGTCGGCCAAATCGAAAAGAAACTATGAACAATCGATATGCTTAGGTTTGCTGTTCGGCCTAGCAGAATCTCATAAGAGAGCTGCCGCTGGCCTGAATAGCGGCCAGGACCATCGTAAAAAAACTCTAAAAAAGGAGGGAGACAAGATGCGAAAATCTTTTATTCTTATCCTGGTGGTTGCAATTGGAATGATTTCATTGGTTGGCTTAAAGTGCTTTGCAGAAGATGACATTAAAGTCGGGGCCGTGCAGCCCATTACCGGTCGCTTCGCCTTTGCCGGTGTCCAGATTAACGCCGGTCTTGAAGACGCCCTGATGATGGCCAATGAAGAAGGGGGTATTAACGGGAAAAAGATCCAATACATCATGGAAGACGGCACGTACAGTGTGGATAAGGCTGTTGCCGCCTTTAAACGGATCATGGCCAGAGACAATCCTGTCATCATGTACGGGGAAAGCACGGGTATGGGTAAAGCCGTTGCACCGGAGATCAAGGACCGATACAAGGTGCTATACAGTTCAACCTCTTTTTCCAGCGAACTGGCCAATCCCGCTGCGAATCCGTATGTCTTCGTGCCCGGACCAACCTACAGCGATATGTTCGGGATCCTATTAAAATATATTGCCCAGGAAAAACCCGGTGCAAATGTGGCTTTTTTTTACAGTGACACGGAATTTGGAAGGGATCCGGTGCCTTATGGTCGAGACATGTGTAAAAAACTAGGGCTCAACCTGGTGGCCGAGGAAGTTGCCAAAGTGGGGGGCGTGGACGTGGCTTCCCAGGTACTGGATTTGAAGCGTAAAAAGGCGGAATATGTTATTTTTCAGGGCTTTGTGCTATCACCCGTACCTGCCGTGATCAAGCAGGCCCGTGATTATGGCCTGAAGGTAAAATTTATGGGAACTCACTGGGGAACTCACAAAATGTTGTTGGATAAAATGGGTCCTCTGGCCGAGGGCTATCTGGGCGTGATGCCCTACGCATTTTACTATCAGGAAGACATTCCCATGATACAGAAGATCCGGGCCTGGAATCAAAAACACCATCCGGATGTGACTTACCGGCCCACCTCTTACATGCAGGGATTCTTGACCGGTCTGGTATTTGTGGAATGTCTCAAACGGGCCGACAAAGCGGGGGATCTGACTGGAGATGGTCTTGTCAAGGCACTGCAGTCCATCAAGGATTTTGATGTGGGTGGCTTGATGGCCCCGATAACGGTGGTTGATAACAAAATTCCCATGGGCAGAGTTTACAAGGCCAATGTCAGCAAAAACGTATTTGAGCCCATATCCGACTGGATCCGCACGGATTAAGCGAACTATCCATGAGAGATCGTGATCCAAACATCACACTGCCAGCGCTTCTGAAACGAAATGCCGAGCGCTATGGCGACAAGCGGACGGCCATTCGTGAAAAGGAATTCGGCATCTGGCAGTCCGTGACCTGGCAAGGCTATTACGAAAATGTGAGGGATTTTGCCCTGGGACTTCACAAACTGGGCTTCAAGCGTGGTAACAACCTTGCCTATGCCGGCGACAACCGTCCCCAGGGCCTGTATGCCGAATTGGCTGTTCAGGCCCTACGAGGTGCAGTCGTCGGTATCTATCCGGATAGTCATTTGGAACAGGTGGCGTATATCATCAACCACTCGGATTCGATATACCTGGTGGCGGGTGACCAGGAGCAGGCCGACAAAGTGCTGGAGCTCAAATCCACCTGTCCCAAAGTAAAAAAGGTGATTGTAGACGATCCCAAGGGCATGCGCCACTATGATGATCCCCTTCTCGCGTTTTTCAAGGATATTCAAATGTCGGGCCGGCAGTTGGCGGAGACACAGCCCCAACTTTTCGATGAATTGATCGCCGATGTATCTCCGGATGACGTCGGCATGATCAATTATACCTCGGGAACCACCGGGTTACCCAAGGGCAGCATGATCACCCAGAAGAACATGGTGGCGGTGGCACGGCTGCAGGACGCTGTTGATTCGGCGCAAGACAATTTTGAATACGTTTCCTTTCTTCCATTTGCCTGGATCGGAGAACAGCAATTCGGGGTCTACTGGCCCCTATACAAAGCCTTTGCGGTAAATTTTCCTGAAAAAGTAGAAACTGTTCAGGAAAATATCCGTGAAATCGGCCCCCACATTTTGCTGGCACCACCGCGTATCTGGGAAAAAATATGTTCAGATATTCAGGTCAAAATCCAGGAAGCGGTTTGGATCAAAAGGTATGTGTATCAGACCTTTTTGCCGGTCGGATACCGCATGGCCGACGATACGCTAGAAAAAAGAAAACCGTCCATTGGCCAGCAGTTGTTAAACGGGATCGCCTATGTGATGCTTTTTCGCTCGCTCAACAACTTCTTCGGGCTGACCCGTTTGCGTCATGCATACACCGGTGGTGCACCTCTGGGACCTGAGATTTTCAAAATGTTCTTGGCCCTTGGGATTAAAATCAAGCAAGCCTATGGCGCCACCGAAACCACAGCTGCCTCCATTATCCACCGCACCGACGACATCCGGCTGGATACGGTCGGGACCCCTCTGCCCGAAATTGAGGTAAAGACGACGGACACCGGTGAGCTGTTGACCAAAGGCGATACGGTTTTCAAAGGATATTACAAAAACCCGGAGGCTACAGCCAAAACCATTGTTGGCGGCTGGTTTCACTCCGGTGATGCCGCTATTATCGATGATGACGGTCATGTGGTCATTATCGACCGCATGGCGGACGTCATGAAATTGTCCGATGGCAGCCGGTTCTCACCCCAACTGATCGAAAACAAATTAAAATTCTCACCGTTTATTATGGACGCCGTGGTCATCGGGCAGGAGAAACCCTACATCACTGCCATGATCTCGGTTGATGCCGGCAATGTGGGTAAATGGGCGGAAAACAGGCAACTTGCGTATACGACCTTTACCGACCTGTCCCAGAAAAAGGAGATTTACGAATTAATTGCCGAAGAAGTGGTCAATGCCAACCATTCCCTGCCGAAGGTGGCCAAAGTGAGAAGATTTGTCCTGCTGTACAAGGAGCTCGATGCCGATGATGAAGAGTTGACGCGCACCAGAAAGGTACGGCGCAAATTTGTCATTGAGCGTTATAAAGAATTGATTGAGGCGCTTTACGGCGATCAAGAAGAAATCGATATTAAAGCCGATATCCGCTACAAGGACGGAAAGAGCTATCGGATGAAGACCCGGGTGATGATCAAGCCTGTGGATAAGTGATTTTGTTATAAAACCAGCTAAGTCAGAATGTTACAACAAAGGGCTGAAGTCGAGGTGAATGATTGACAAAGCAGAGGCAAGTGTGGATTGAACGAATGGAAGACGTCGAAAATTACCAACTCATGGCCGAAGCTATTCATCTGAGCTTCGGAGGATTGAAGGCGCTGTCAGGGGTAACCACCGGAGTGAAAAAGGGTGAGATCTTTTCGATTATCGGGCCAAATGGCGCCGGCAAGACCTGTCTGCTGAATTGTATCAACAGCTTCTATCAGCCGCAAAGCGGGAAGATTTTATTTGAAGGCACCGATATCACCCGGCTCAAGGCCCACCGGATTGCCTCCCTGGGCATTGCACGGACCTTTCAAAATGTGGAGCTATTCGCTCATATGACGGTCCTGGACAACATCAAACTGGGGGGGCATGTGCATTTGAAATCCGGGGTGTTGTCTGGCGGTATATACTACGGCAAGGCCCGCAGAGAGGAAATGGCATTTCGTAAACACATTGAAGAAAAGATCGTCGATTTACTGGAAATCGAGCACATTCGCAAGCAACCTGTTCACGCACTGCCCTATGGTCTCCAAAAACGGGTTGAACTTGCCCGGGCTCTGGCCATGCGTCCCAAAATTCTATTACTGGATGAACCGTGCGCCGGCATGAATCTGGAGGAAACCGAGGATATTGCCCGATTTGTGCTGGACATCAACGAAGAATGGGAAGTGACGATAATTTTGATTGAACACGATATGGGTGTGGTCATGGATATTTCCGATCGCGTGTGTGTATTGGACTTCGGTTTGAAAATTGCCGAAGGAGAACCCAAAAAAATCCGTCACGATGAGCAGGTGATCAAAGCTTATCTGGGTGAGGAAGATAAGACCTTTTCACGGTTGCAGGCCTAAAATAAATCCTTTTTTTGATGAATCGGGTTTTATTAACTTTATAATCACTGTCAACTAATACGAGTCAGAATTGAAGATTGAAGATCGCAAATTGAAGATTTGTGGATGTCGCTTCGCTCTGCCATTTTTATGATCTTTTTAATAATTGATCCTGACGAGGGCAGACCTTAATTCTTCAATCTTCAATCGAAAATCTTCAATTTTTACGCGATCGACAAATAAGCCTAATAGCATATTTGGTCCACAAAGCTCACCTAAATAGAAACTAAGGCATCTTAGAGCCCATGGAACCACTGCTTGAAGTCAACAACATTGAAGTGATCTATCACAATGTGATCCTGGTGTTGAAGGGGATGTCGCTGAAAGTCGAAGAAGGGCGTATCGTGGCGATTCTGGGAAATAATGGCGCTGGTAAAACCACGACCTTAAAGGCTATCTCCGGACTTTTAAAATCGGAAAACGGTGAGGTCACCGACGGCAATATTCGTTTTGCGGGCAAACGAATCGATCGGCTCTATCCGGAAGAACTCGTGCGCATGGGTATATTCCAGGTCATGGAGGGTCGGCGGGTTTTTGAAGACTTGACCGTCGAAGACAATCTGATCGCCGGCGGACACACACTAAAGCAAAGAGCCAGGCTGAAACAGGACATGCAGATGGTTTATGAGTATTTTCCAAGGCTATACCAGCGCCGTAAGGTGCTTGCCGGTTATATCAGCGGCGGTGAGCAGCAGATGCTGGTGATCGGCAGAGGATTGATGGCATCTCCCAAGCTCATGCTTATGGATGAGCCTTCCATGGGGCTATCCCCCATTTTGGTGGCTGAGATTTTTAAAATTATTCAGCGAATCAATCAGGAAGAGGGGGTCAGTATCCTGCTGGTGGAGCAAAATGCCCGGTTGGCCCTGAGCATTGCTCAACACGGTTATGTGATGGAAAACGGCCGCATTGTGCTCGATGATTCGGTTGAGAAGATAAAAGAAAATGCCGATGTCAAAGAATTTTATTTAGGCTTGACGG
>JAAUYD010149642.1_pt1 | contig 15375 bp, 8 predicted proteins | sample 7278101 | NCBI WGS metagenome assembly JAAUYD01 (sample SAMN14350128, study PRJNA611818) | marine sediment metagenome | isolation source: surface marine sediment (0.6m) | place: French Polynesia: Moorea | collected 2018-08 | reverse complement strand
GTGATTTAGCCGGATTCGGCTATCAGTGCTATGACAAAGAGATTAAGGAACTTCGTTATTCTTTATTGCAGCCTGAAATAGACCGTTATTTATGGCTTGGCCATAAGGCTTCTCTGGCGGTTGAGTCTGTTCTCGCCATGGCAAAACCGGGTATGCGAGAATGTATGTTGACTGGCGAGACGTTACGTCTGCTCTGGTATGATCGAATCGATTCCATATGTAATCAGGCAGCCGCGGATGACCGCAGTATGAAATACCGACACGCCGTCGCTACTGACCGGAAAATCGATAAATACCTTATGCTGAACGTAAATGCTAGAAAGTGGGGCCTTGTCACCACCATAACGAGAATCGTATACTTCGGGAAAGTGGAAGAAACCCTTAGGAAACAATATAACGATAATGTTTATATCGAGTGTGGCATGATAGCCGCTTCCAAACCGGGCGTTCAAATGTCTGATATGTTTCAAACGACGGTGGACCTGTACACCGAACGGGGATACCCAAACGAATGGAAACTGCACCATCAGGGGGGTGCACAGGGATATCGGAACAGGGATTACATTATCTTCCCGAACTCGGCGGAAACGATTTTAGAGAATCAATGTTTATGCTGGAATCCGACGATTGCCGGCAAGAAATATGGAACAAAATCGGAAGATGCGTTCATAGCCACGAAGGGCGGACCCATTATGGTAACCTCACCAGTGCTGTTTCCAAAATTATCGGTTCAGGCAGGGGGCATCGACTTCGTTCGTGCCGATATTCTAGAAGCATGATGTTTGGAATTCGAAAATAAATCCCGACATTTTAACTAGGGGTAAAGAGAAAGGAAGGGCGATTATGGGAAGGAAATTAAAATTTGGGTTGGTAGGGATGGGATTTGGCGCAAATTTCGCACCAATTTTAAAACATCACCCAAATACCGAACTTTATGCCCTTTGCAGGCGCAACCCAGCTGAACTCGAAAAAGCCGGGATGGATTTAGGTGTCACCAATCTGTATACGGATTTTAGGGATATGCTCTCCCTCGCGGAATTGGAGGCGATATTGATTATGACTCCCGTATCGGCACACTACGCCATGGCGAAGGCATCTTTAGAAGCCGGCAAGCATGCAGCCGTAACCGTTCCCATGGCGGATACCAAGGAACAATGTATTGATCTTCTTGAAACGAGAAAAAAATCCGGCAAAGTATATATGATGTTTGAAACGGCAGTTTATACCAGGACTTTTCTTTACGTAAAGGAACTACTCGATAACGGAAAATTGGGTAAAATACAATTTTTGCGCGGTTCTCATCAACAAAATATGAGTATGCCCGGCTGGCCTGATTACTGGTACGGATTTCCGCCGATGCTGTGCGCTACGCATGCCTTATCACCGCTGCTTGCCCTGCCCGATAAAAAAGTTGAATCCGTTTGTTGTTTTGGGTCAGGGACGATTCGGAATGAATATTCAAAGCGATATAATTCGCCGTTTGCCGTTGAGACGGCTTTTTTAAAGTTAAAGGATTCAGACTTGGTCTGCGAGGTCACACGGTCTCTGTTCGACACCATCCGTCAGTTCAGGGAAAGTTTCGATGTATACGCCTCCAAGCTATCTTTTGAGTGGGAACAGATCTCAGGCGAAGGGCATGTGCTGCACTCAAATTTGGAAGATGCGGAACGGATTAGCATTCCGGATTATGCGCATCGTCTACCAGAGAGTATCCAAGGATACTGTACCGGCAAAGTAGCCGACCAAGGGCATGCATCATCGATACAGGGAGGCGGGCACGGCGGCTCATATCCTCACATGGTTCATGAATTTGTTTCCGCGATTCTGGAAAACCGTCCATCCGCTATAGATGCGGATAAGGCGGCGAATTGGACAATGGCTGGAATCTGTGCCCATGAATCTGCCATGCAAAATGGTGAGAAAGTCACAGTTCCCGAAACAGTTTTGTAATTACAGCCAGAAGATTGGAAAATAGCTCGCGTGCTGGTCAATTGTTTTGTAGTTATTGCAAGCCCACCGCACCATTGACAAAGAGCAGCACTTAGCGTTGCAAGTGGCCACCATCGGGATGATCGTATACCTCAAAACTTTATAGTAAAAAGAACCATAGTTCGATATTCGTTTATATCATCTGCAATGAGTTTTTGACGAATATTGAAACGATCCTCAGCCTTCCACTTCATTTCAAGCTGATCCATCTTCCACTTAAATTTAACATCATTCAGTTTAAATTCTATATTGTCACTTCTTTTCTTTTCAGGTTCAATCTTGATTTCCTCACCTAATACAGGGAATCTAAGTATAATCAGTATAACAAATGCAAGCACCCAGATTCTCCAGTCTTTGATATAGTCAATCATAAGTCTGTCTCCTTTCAATCATTAGGGCTTGTTGTATCTGTAACCACAACTTCTTTTCCAAGCAACGCTCCTGAAGCGTATATTTTAACCTTGAAAACAGGGTCAGGTGATAATGAATTAGAGCAAAGCCTGTGCCAGATGTTGAAGAAGATTTTAAATTTAATGATAACAGTATGATATGGTTCTGATAAGGAATGAAACAAAAAATAAATATGAAGAATTATGGATAATTCTAGGAAAAAAAATTCAGAAAAACATCAGTGAGGTGAAAAATAGGATTTTATGGTAAACTCTAGGTGATAGTAAATGATAGGATCGATTTTGCCCTACTATTTACCCTTGAAGCAACGCTGGAAATCTCGATCTCTGTGTAGTCAAAACTTAGAAGGTAGTACTACCCTCAGACCTCTAGCATCTGGATTCCGCAGCCCTCCCACCTTTGCTAAGTTGAGGGTAAAGAGGTAATCATCTGACATGATACGTGCAAAGGCAGACATAATGTCATTCACATCATATTTTTTTCTTTATGCATCAGGATTTATGTCTGTTATTAAGTTACCTTCCGCATATGGCTTATCATTGCATCCTTGATCTCACTCCAGTAAGCGTCTAGATTCGGAATAACATGCCCCATTCCCTTCATGACCATGAACTCTGCATCTGGAATAGCTTCAGATGTTGCCTTTCCCCCAGCTAGAGGTACAAGAGGATCCTCGTCACCGTGTATAACCAATGATGGCTTCTTTAGCTTTCCAAGTTCATCTGTTCGATCTTTTTGAACAATAATCGCAAGAAATTGGCGACCGGTACCCTCTGGGCAGAAGGACCGATCGAAAGCTTGAGCGGTTATTCTTTTATAAAATTTTTCATCGAATGGGCGTCCTGATCCATAGATTAGCCTCAGGAAATTAACCGTGTGCTCAATAGCGCCATCTCGATCTTTTGGAATTGGCTTCATCATTGCTTCCATAGCCTCTTGTGATGGAAGAAATTCGTCGCGATTCCCACTATGACTGTAGATGGAAGTCAAACTGATCGTCCGTGAAGGATTTTTGATAGCGAATGTTTGGGCGATATACCCTCCCATAGACATTCCACAGATGTGCGCTTTCTCTACCTGTATTTCGTCAAGTAAACCAACAGCGTCGCTGCTCATATCCTCTATTGTGTAAGGTACTGAAACGTTTTGCCCTGAGAATAAAGCCATGATTTTTTCCATGACCTCCTCAGAACTGAGTTCCTCAAATTTCGTTGACAATCCGGAGTCCCTGTTATCATACCTAATAACGTAGAATCCATTATCGGCAATCTGCTGGCAAAATTCATCTTGCCAGTGGATCAACTGGCTTCCAAGCCCGATGATTAGGAGTAATGCGGGGTGTGATGATTTCCCAAAGGTATCATACTCAATCTGTATTCCGTTTGCATTTACTGTTGCCATCTTTCCTCCTTATGTGGATTTAACAGTATCACTCATCGTATGGGTAGCAATATCAGGTGTCTCAATAGCGAAGGTATTAAGATAAGGGTATACAAACTATCTTTTGGCCATCCCTTTTGATTAAAAGTTGTATTATCGCTTCAGTTAATCTCTAATATTCGAAATCACAAGTCAAGGAACTGGTTTGAAATTCTACAGGATTGTCCGCACCTTTATTGCGTTTCCAGGATAAAATTACCTTTGTTCCGGCTGTCTTCAGAAATCTGCCATCGTTTATGGGTCAAAGCATCTAATAATCGCTGGTCATGGCTGACCAGCAGCAGTCCGCAGGGGCACCCCATCAGTGCCTGCTCAAGACATTCAATCGACGGCAAATCCAGGTGATTGGTCGGCTCATCCATAACAATGAGGTGGGGCTCATTGGCAATTCCATTAGCAAGAAGAATTTTACGAATTTCACCGGGGCTGGGCTCCACGCTTTCCAATAGTCGATGGGGTCGCGATCCCAGACAACTGAAGATGGTCATCATTTGCCCAAGTTTTTCAGAGGGAAAATCCCTCATCCGAGCGATGACATCCTGGGACATAAGGATATCGATCTCCTGCGGTAAATAGGTGACTTGACTTTCTTTTAGGTTCAACGATTGCACGATATGGCCAATCAACGTGCTTTTCCCACTCCCGTTCAACCCCGTAAGGGCTATCCTGTCATCGGGTTTCATCGATAAATCCGGAAAGTGTAAATATCGGTCGCCACCAAGAGCAAGGAAGCCAGCCGGAATATTAAACAGGGTATTGCGTTTTGATTTTGCCCCCGGCATCCAGATACCCATGTTATAGGTTTTTTTCACCTTGATGCTTTCCATTTTTTTTCGAGCCTGGGACACGCGGCCTCCGAGTTGAGCCAACCGTTTGCCGTCGCTGCCGTCTTTTCCGGTCACTCGCCCCAGGTTGATTTTTTCTCGTCCATCATGGTCCTTGGATGCCAGTCTCCGTTTCGATCGTTTTCGATTGGCTTGAGAAGCCGCATCCCGTCGTTTGACTGCTTCACGTTTGAGTCTTAAAACCTCACGTTTGGCTTGACTGCGTTGTTTTTGAGATGCCAGCGCATCTTGCTCTGCCTGCCGCAAGCCTGCAGAATAGTTGCCACGCCGTAATATGGCATCCGGCGGGTCCACAAAGAGACATTGATGGCATAAATCATCTAAAAGTCTGCGGTCGTGGCTTACCAGCATTCCGACATTTCCGAAGGACGATAGGGCAGCATACAGAAGATCCTGGGCCTCAGCATCAAGATGATTGGTTGGCTCGTCCACCGCCAGAACCTGAGGCGCGCGCCACATGGCAACCGCAATCTGGGCCCTTTTGCGTTCGCCGTGGCTGAGCGTTGACCAGCGTTCGATCCAATCATCCTCAATTCCCAACCGCCCTTTTAACTCAAAGGCATCTCCATCCATCGATGAAATCAAATCGCTTAGTTGGTCCGGAGCAGTATCTGTTCGTTGCGGACAGTAAATCGCAAATTTGGGGATTTTTACATGCCCCTGTTGCGGCTCCAGGCGCCCGGTTGCAAGTTTTAAAATAGTGGTTTTTCCGACACCGTTGGCGCCAACGATTCCCGTCCAGCCACGGGGAAAGTGTACCGACAAATTTTTGATTAGGGGTTGCGTCGCCCTGGCATAGGTAAATGATACATTTTGAAATAGAACTGACAAAACGGTCATCACTATCCTCTGATTAAAAATCCGGGTCCGGCGGGGTCGGCTTTGCGCTGAGTCTAGCCAGAGTCCATTATTAACTCCCTTCATAAGCCGCCGTCAGATTTCAAATATAGATCAATGTCCTATGGCCACCTGGTAACGGTAGAACTATTTCAATTCTCATCCCGCCAAGGCGGGGTGGCTTATGAAGGGAGTTAGGACTCTGAATTAGAGCTTCGAATTTAGTCCTAATTTTTATCATAAGCCGGAGCTAATTGCATCTGACCTGGCCCCGCGGACCACGTTTTTCATACGGGAACAAACGACCACAACTGCCCGTGGCTTCTGGTCTAACTGAATTGGGATTGTAATGGAGCTACGGGTAGTTGAAAGATAACATAAACACGCACAGGTCTGCGATCCAGAGTAGGGAATTCGGCCATTTCTGGAGCGTGCCGATTCGGTTACGGTTTATATTCGTGTGGGCTTATGCCTGGGTTATCTCTTCACCCCGATGCTCCTTTTTGTAGATAGTTGGTAGGTTTATGGATCGAATCGATGAAAGAAAAATAAGAGTTATCAGTTACACAAGGATATGTCAATAATTCATCACCTGCAATTTATAACCTCGAACGCCTCTTTTGAATTCGAAAGCAAAGATCCTTGGTTTTATTTTACAGGGCATCGATGGTATGGTAATTCTCATGGAAATTTTAAGGAATGTATTCTTTGCAGGAAATGGATAGATTAGGACCAACCGATGCACATTATCCATTTGGACATGGATGCCTTTTACCCCGCGGTAGAGGTGCTGGATAATCCTGAGCTCAAGGGGAAATCAGTCATCGTAGGCGGAAGCCGGACAAGGGGTGTGGTATCATCCGCCTCATACGAAGCCAGAAAATTCGGTGTCCATTCCGCCCAACCGATGGTCACCGCTATACGGCTTTGCCCCGAAGCGATCGTTTTGCCGGTCAGAATGTCCAGATATAAAGAGGTATCCGAGCAGGTATTTAAGATATTCGATCATTTCACCCCGCTGGTGGAACCCCTGTCCATAGATGAAGCCTTTTTAGATGTAACCGCTTCGAGCCGCCTTTTTGGCCCGCCGGTTGAAATTGCTAAAAAAATCAAGCAAAGGGTCGTTGAAAAAACCGGATTGACCATATCCGCCGGTGTGGCACCATCCAAATTTGTCGCCAAGATTGCCTCCGATTTGGAAAAGCCCGACGGGTTGACCGTTGTACATGCTGAAAAGGTCAGGGAATTTTTAGATCCACTGCCGATTGAAAAAATGTGGGGGGTTGGCAAGGTAACGAAGCAGGTGCTGTCCGGACTAAGGATTCAGACTTTCAGGGACCTGAGCCGCATGCCCGTTGAAGTCCTTGAAAAAAAATTCGGCAAGCACGGCGTCCATATGCATCGGCTATCAATGGGAATTGATGACAGGATCGTTGTTAGGGATCATGAAGTCAAGTCAATCGGGCACGAGGAAACTTTCTCGGAGGACATCCACCGGCTCGACCTGGCCAAAAAAGAGCTGTTGTCCCTGGCCAATCGTGTTGCCCGCCGGATGCGACGGCATGGCGTTGAAGGCAAAACCATTACCTTGAAAGTAAAATATCATGATTTTACGAGAACCACCCGTTCCGTTACCCGGCCTATATACACCAACGACAGTGCAGACATTTACTCGAATGTTTGCAGCCTTTTAGAAAAAACGGCCGTGGGTCGGAGACCGGTCCGTCTACTGGGTATATCTTTGTCTAACCTGACGGATATCGACTCCGGACGCCAGCTATCCCTTTTCAGCAGTTATGAGACCGATGAGCGCAGAAAAGACCTGAACAGAACCCTGGATTCGATAGTTGATAAGTTCGGTGGCAAAGGAATCCGTCCGGGATCGTTGATCGATGAATAGGCTTCTTTTTGGGGTATTATTGGCCACGAAACCCACGAAAGCACACGAAAATAAAAAAATGTTTCACACACAGCGCGTCTGGCTTGAAAAACCGACCAGTCAGATCGAGAAAGAAACTAAAAAAGGGCATAACGCATGTTCCGTGGTACAAATGACGAAGGGTGGCGTCGTTGCGCTCTATCAATTAAGTAAAATCGACAGAATTCCTTAATTCGTCTTTCGACCTTCGTAATTCGTCGTTTCAATCGTCGTTCCAAATGTAGTTTCAAATACGGGGAGGCAGGATGCGAACACGACCGGATTTAAAAAACAATCCCTGGGCTTATACGCAAACGGTCCTCAAGTGGAAGCTGTCCTTGTTGAACGTTGGCTCAAATATGGTAGGAGCATTCATCGTTACATCATATTTTCTTTATTTTGACCGGATGGCGCCCTTTCCCAAAGTGGGTCCCATACTGATTGTTATCGTCATTATGTGCATCGGTCTCGTTATCCTGGCCACCATAATATTGAGCCGCTGGCAAGCGGATTTGGCTCGTTTTGTTAAATATAAACAGCAACATCATGCAGTATCGAAAGATCTTTACCGCCAAGTGCAACGCAAAATTATCAATTTACCCGCTGTCAATGCGGCAACCAGCCTTTTGGCCTGGTTTGTGGCTTCAATGGTTATGAGTGCTTATATTTTGATAGAGCCGCTTTCGCTGCCAGATATTACCGACATGATTTTTAATGCGATCAGGGCCTGCGTGGGAACGTTGGTGGCCGGGCTGGTTACAAGTGCCCTGGTTTACTTCACAACGGAGGTTGTCTGTCGTCAGATCCTGCCATTTTTTTTCCCCCGGGGCGGCCTGGTTCATACCCCTGGGGTGTTTCGCCTCAGGCTTCAAACCCGCTCACTGATTGTCTTCTTACTCGCCAGCGTGCTGCCGGTGATCCTGATGGCAGTCTTATCTTACAACAAGGCCCGTATGATGTTGGAAATGGAGCCGGCAACGGTAATTCAGAGTCTGTTATATCTGACCACATTCTTGCTGACAGTTACTTTGGTGATGACCATCCTTTTATCCCGCACGTTTTCCAGTAGTATTGTGCAACCAATCAGAACCATGGAGCAGGCGATGACGGAGGTGGCTCAGGGCCATTTTGGCGCTACGGTACCGGTAAATAGCAATGATGAGTTGGGAATCCTGGCTGATCATTTCAACCGCATGACCGAAGGCTTGGCAGAACGGTACCGTTTACGCCGTGCCCTGGATCTGGCTAAAGAAGTTCAGCAGAACCTGCTGCCAAAAAAGGCTCCGAACATTGAAGGCGTGGACATTGCCGGAACCAGTATCTATTGCGATGAGACCGGCGGTGATTACTATGACTACCTGCTTCCCGAGGTCGGAAGCGAGGATGGTATCGGAGTCGTCATTGGCGATGTGTCCGGCCACGGCGTGCCCTCGGCGCTGCTAATGGCCACTGCCCGCGCGTTTCTGCGGCAGCGACTGGCCCTGGCGGGAAGTCCGGCGAAAGTGGTAAACGATGTAAATCGACAGCTAACCCGGGATATCGAGGACACCGGGCGCTTCATGACCTTGTTTTACCTCAGGCTGGATCTCGCTGGCAGACAAATTCGTTGGGTTCGAGCCGGTCACGACCCGGCCATGCTTTACGATCCCGCCTCCGATCGATTTGAAGAATTGAAAGGTCGAGGCATTGCCCTGGGCATCGACGATGGTTGGCGATACGAAGATTATGAACGTACCGGTCTGGCAGGAGGTCAGATCTTGATTCTGGCAAGCGACGGTGTCTGGGAAACACGAAATCCTGAAGGTGAAATGTTCGGGAAGCACAGGATTCGCAAAATCATCCGAAATCAGAGTCGTGCCAGTGCCGAAGAAATCCTGTCTATTACTCTCAATGAACTGGCCGAATTTCAACAGCACCAGAAAACAGCAGATGATGTTACCTTGGTCGTGCTTAAACTGACACTTTAGTTGCAACGTTGGGGATGATTACCTGAATAAAATATGAGCCATCGAGGATTTATATTATCCAACAGCCAGATTTTTCGCGATAAAAAGACCCAGGTAGTGTTCCAGGGTAGATTATCCGATGGAAAGCGTTTTCACTGGACGGTCACTCAACCGGGTCTGGTCTTTTTTATTGATCGAGACAATCGCTGGACGCCACACGGTGCGTTTCGCAAAAGTGTTGAGTTACAGAGTCTGCGGGGCAAACTGGTCGATGCGCTATATTACCGCACCACATCGGAATTAAACCGGGCCCGTGAGACATGCGAATCTAGCAATATCACCACCTATGAGGCTGATGTGCCCCTTGCGGCAAGATTTTTAATGGAGCGGTTCGTCAAAGGCGGCGTCTCTTTTGAAAGCGATCCGGTCAAGGAAGCAAACAACACATTATATTTTGTTGACCCCAAAGTGAAAAGCTCCAATTTCACCCCGGTATTGAGACTGCTTTCCATTGATATCGAATGTTCACTAGAGCTGGATCTGTATTCCATTGCCGTTTATGGCGATAACTTGAACACAGTCCTTATGGTCGATCCGAAATTTGAAAACAAGAAAGGAGCCTATAAACCCTATTCTACTGAAAGGGAACTGCTGCTCGAATTTTTTCGCATGGTCCGCGCCTATGATCCGGATGCCTTTATCGGCTGGAACCTGGTTGGCTTCGATTTACAGTGGCTGTCCCGCAAATGCGCTGCTTTGGGTCTAAAATTTGACATTGGGACCGATGGCCCGGCAGAGCTGTTGGCCCCAGGCACGTATTTTAATCAGTGGACCGCTCGAATACCCGGCCGGGCTTCGCTCGACGGCATCAATATGGTCCGAAGCGCCTATGTTCAAACCGAAGATTATTCCCTGGCGACAGTTGCTCAGAATGTGCTGGGGCGAACCAAACTGATCGAAAAAGCAGGCAACGAAAAAGCAGCCGAGATAACCCTTCTTTTCAATACCGACAAGACCAGCCTGGCTGATTATAATCTGGAAGATGCAAAACTGGTTTACGAAATCTTTGCTGAACTGAATCTGGCCCAACTTGCCGTCAGAAAATCGCAGTTGACGGGACTGGCGCTGGACCGTGTCGGCGGCAGCGTAGCGGCCTTTGATTTTTTGTATCTCCCGCGCCTGCACCGCCGGGGTTTTGTTGCAGATACAAATTCCCAGCCAACCGCTGTCGGCGGGACTGCCCCCGGCGGCCTGGTGCTTGAAAGTACGCCCGGATTCTACCGAAACGTAGCCGTATTTGATTTTAAAAGTCTTTATCCCAGTATTATCCGGACGTTTCGCATTGATCCTCTGGCAGCCAACGCGATTCTGCATGATTTGGCAGATAATCTGGGGACCATCGACCCGACCTCACAGGGTCGAATTATAAAAGGTCCTGCTGGTCTCAAATTTGCAGAAAATTTCGCAATTCTACCCTCAATTATCGAAGACCTTTGGCAGGAGCGGGAAAAGGCGAAACAGTTGAAGGATGCAACCCTGTCCCAGGCTGTGAAAATCATCATGAATTCATTTTACGGTGTTCTGGGTACTCCTGGTTGTCGATTTTTCGATCCCCGCATTGCTGGCACGATTACACGCATCGGCCACTGGATTTTGACCTTTTCACTCGAATTCATTGAAAAAGAGGGTCATCAGGTGATCTATGGGGATACAGACTCGCTATTTATAAATTTTGGAAGTGGTCAGCCAAAAGCCATAAGCCAGATTGGCGTCCGGCTGGCAGAAAAGCTCAATGGCTACCTGAACGCAGAATTGGGGCACCGCTTTAACGTGGTTAGCAAGCTCGATATCGAATTTGAAAAATTATTTGTCCACTTTTTCATGCCCACCATCCGTGGACGGGATACGGGATCGAAAAAGCGCTATGCCGGTTTGTTCATGAACGAAATCGGAACTTCTGAGCTATATTTTGCAGGAATGGAATCAACCCGGCGCGACTGGACGGCGCTGGCAAAAGAGTTTCAGGTGGATCTATTTAAATTACTGTTTCAGGAAGCGGAGCCTTCAAACCTTCAGGATGAGCTCTGTGATTTGGTCCGCACCCGCCACGAGCAGCTCTACGATAGGCAGTTGGACGACAAGCTGGTTTACCGAAAAGGAATCAGCAAACAATTGGAAGAATACACCAAAAATGTGCCGCCGCATGTTCGCGCCGCCCGGATGCTCGACCAGTTGGATGGAAAGATTGTCAGTTATGTCATAACGACTGCCGGTCCCGAACCGATCCAGAAACGGTCGGGAGCCCCATATGACTACGACCATTACAATGAAAAGCAGCTCGCGCCCATTGCGGATATGGTCCTGCGTTTTTTTGATCTGGATTATCGATCTCTCACCAAAGGCGGACGGCAATTAAGTTTGTTCTAATCGCCGCCATAATTTTTCCGACATAATATGTTGGTGTGTGCCAACTGATATCCTTAAATTTATCTTCAAGTTAACTGGATATACATCAATGCGATGGATGGACAATAAACCAGTGGGTGTATGTTCCCTCACAGAAAAATATACAAATATGTAAAAATATTTGACAGATTATACATAATTGTAATTTTATTGGTCTATAGAAACGCTGTATTTTTTCCACAAGTTTTTTAATAGATCAGAATTTAACAATAAATTAAGAAGGATACAATTAATGAACCTTTCCTCTTATTTCTTGGCATATAGATTGCTTAGTATATAGTCAACGTCGCGGTATTCGGATCACGAACCGCTTCAGCAGCACGATCCGATAGCTCGCGGTACCGGTCTATGTGCCTCCGGGAATATTCCTGAATTGTCCCCGGAAAGGACATACAGGAAGCGTTCCAAGAGCCGCTCCCGGAAAGAGCCAGGCTCAAGGCGTTCCCGGCAGTGACGCTGAAAACGCTTCACACCAGAAGCGACTTCAGCAGATGAAAGGGGGTGGTGGCCCCATTGCAAAATCAACCGGTGGTAATTCTGCGAGTCTTCGGTTCATGCGGTTGAGCTCGCTTGATCGATGACTCCTAACTTCCAAAAAGGAATCGAATAAAACAAATTATGAATAAGCTTTAAAGGTAGAGGGCTGGCGTACCCTCTACCTGCTTATTCGTGTTGTGTTTATCTTTATTATCATCCTTTCTATACTCAGAGCTGGCTCATCACATCACTATAAAAGCACTATGAAACACAGATTTCCTATAAATTTCCTAACAAACACCTTATATCTCGCTATATATTTGCTGACTCATAAACTAAACGACTTAAAATCCTTGCTTATTATTCCCATTTTAAATTATCATGCCAAATCTTCCGCGAAGCGGTGTCGCACATCTTTGTTTTATCAATAATCCCGCCCGTGTAATCTCCACCTTGTACTCATAGGGTAGTTCGCATCAAAAAAAGATAGCCTCAAATTTATCTCCTGCGGGACAATGGATAAAACACTTATTGAATATCTCAACAATTTGAGCCGATTGATATGTTGTTTTTCATAGCAGTTATATTCATAACCTAAACCTAAGGCAGGGCAAGCCTTCCCTGCCTTAGGTGCCATCGAATCAAACAAAATTATTGTTCCGTAGATTGTTACAGACACATCTATTTTTGAATCGTAAAAAACGATTCGTCAAAATCAGGTTGATCCTTATACATGTCCATCAAAAACGCTAATGACGTTCCCATATCCCCAAATAATGGACTCAATTCAATTCCTGCTTTGGCAAAAGCTTTGCGAATGCTATCTTCGGTGGGAGGACATCCTTTTATGGGGATCACCTCCTGAATATCGGGATTGTTTTTGTGGGCCTGATAGATACACTTTCCAAAAAGTATGGTTTTCTTTCTTCCAGGCGTTGGTTGTTGGTCCTTTCCAGCCAGTATCTCAACATCGTCCCACGGTTCTCCCGTCCAAGACAAGGCCAGATAGTTGAACAGTGATGGATAATATGCTGCGCAATAGGTACATAGAGTCAAATCTATGTTGCCTGCGGTGATACCTTTCACGCCTAAATCTGCTAAAACAGGGGGCAGTTCCTTCTCTTTATTATATGGATAGGCGTATTCGTGGGGCATTACAGTTTTCTCAATTTTTTCGCCTACCACTTGTACGTCTGAAAAATCAATTGGCCTGCCATTATCTTGCGCTGCCAATTCGAGATGCGGCACTTGAGATGGTTGATAGCCCAATATTCGGGCGCCTACCATGTCGGCTGAAAGCATATCACCTGACGCAATTAGAATGTTGCCTCTCCTAGGCTGACCTGAGCCAAGACTTGGCCCTACTTCCATGGTAAAAATGCCGTCTATTAGAGTAAATGAGGGCGGTACTACGTTTAAAAATTTAGAAACATACCGGTGAAGATCCATTTCAGGAGACGAGGTGTGGCATCTTTTACGCGATTCGATGTCGATTAGCCCCTTTAAATTCTTGATTCCAAGACTCACAACTGTCTGCATGTGAGTTTTCAAAACGGGAATATCTATTAAGAAATCGCTTTCGAGCATATCTTTGTTAAACTTAATTTCATTTCCAGAACCAAGGTCGACAGTTTGAAACGACCGATCATGGATGTTAATACATTGAATCCCGTAACGCTTTACAAGCTCATTATAGCCAAGGCTCTCGAATGCCGCGGCAGGGGTTTCATTGTCTTTTGGATCAATTACCATACCTTCCCCAATAATTATGTCATCAATCCCATGCTCCTTAAGAATAACCACAATGTCCTCGACGACCCTTGAGGTTGTTAACGAGCCCCATTTGGGAAACACCCCCTCAGTCGTCCACCACAAAATGTTTGGTTTGATGAATACCCTCGCTTTAGGCGAAAGATGAGCCAGTCCGTTACATAAATCGACTGCCTTCTTGACCGACTCGAACGGTTTTTCGTATGTAACAATCGAGACAATTTGTCTTTTCATTGACGCCTTCCTTCCTTAAATTGAGTTTTGCACTTTAGCGATGGTGGTCAAGCAAGCTGTTCCGAATTCTATCTAAATCTTTTGAATCTCAACCGCCATCATGTGTGTGTTTATTAATAGGGAGCACAAAAAAAGCCCCCAAGAGGATCTTTCAAGAATCCTCTCAGAGGCTTTGTATCGGCAATTTATTTAAACCCTTTCTCATGGCTCTCTCCAGGAGATTAGTGGGTTGTTAATGGCCGTAATGAAAATTATAAAAGTTAAGAATCTCGATTATTGGACTGTCGTTCTTTATGTCAAGAGCAAAATTATTACAATTAAGTAGTAGGATTATAAGATTGTGGATTACAGTTAGCTTGCCAATACATAAAAATGTTTAATTATTCATATATGTTATGGCTATCTTAATTAATTCAATATGCCCCGAAGCAGACCGACGCTCGAAAGTATTATCAGCAAAATTAATACATGCTGACGAAAAGATTCTTCCTCAACCTTTATAAACATTTTACTGCCAACAGCAATTCCCAAAAGCAAAGGAATCATACATACGACGGTCAGCAGTAGGGTCTGGAATGTCGTTAGGCCATGAATGGATGCCATTACCAGACTCATTGTGTCAATACCCAAAAAATAGGCTATGATAGATGCACGAGATACCGTAACTCCAGCAGGTGATGAAAGGTACATCAGAATCACTGGTGGTCCGCCTATTGCTGCAGCTCCGTTCAAAATGCCACATGCTACGCCTGTGGCAAGAATTAATAGTTTGCCAGGCATTCGTTTCCATGCCCATCCGCGTAGTAATAGAATCGCAGCAACTAATACCAGCAGAGAAATGATTATGCGCATTGGTTCTGCCGGTATATTTGCAAGCAGATATACCCCAAAGGGTGTGGCAAAAAGCGATCCAGCAAGCAACCAGCGTAAAGAATACCAGTCTATGTCTTTCCAGACCTGCGGAACTAAGCTGATGCTCGCCATTACTTCAAGAATTAAGACAATGGGAACAACACGAGCCGGTGGAATTACGAGCGACAAG